>WNGH01000078.1_pt1 | contig 72065 bp, 69 predicted proteins | sample 5400631 | NCBI WGS metagenome assembly WNGH01 (sample SAMN13153373, study PRJNA577476) | soil metagenome | isolation source: 115 cm soil or saprolite under Garry oak tree replicate 1 | place: USA:California | collected 2016-06-15
ATGAACAACTATCTGAGCATGTTCGAGCGCTTCCCGGAGTAACCGCGGCAAGCTTCACCGACCATCTGCCCCTTGGACCTGCGCGCGAGCACACCATCCTCGATCCAATGCACCCCGAGTCAAACAAAAACGATGCGATACCAATCGACATACTGCGCATTGCGCCCGACTACTTTCAGACCATGGGTATTTCGCTGTTGCGAGGTCGCGACTTTATTGCTTCCGAGGGTGCAGAAGGAAGCGGCGTGGCGATCATTAACGAGGCCTTGGCAATACGGCTCTCGAAAAACCAAGATCCAGTTGGCCAACGAATAAGCTTTTTCAGAGAGAAGTCCAGCACCGAAGTCATTGGAGTCGTCCCTACCGGCAAGTACCGAACCATCGGCGAGGCCCCTGTACCCGTTGCTTACCTGCCTCAATTGCGGGCGAGGCGCACACTGGTCGTGCGCACCTCCAGTGACCCAGCAACTCTACTAGACAGCATACGCCGCGAAATTCATTCGGTGGACCCCAATATCGCCCCAACCGATCTGGAAACCATGCAGCAATATATGAGCCTCCCTCTCTTTCCTGCCCGGACCACGGGTCTCTTGCTCGGTGTGTCCGGATTTCTAGCGTTGGTCCTAACTACCATCGGGCTGTTGGGAGTCATTTCCTACATAGTTTCACAACGCACTCACGAAATCGGTGTGCGCGTTGCCCTGGGTGCTCAGCGGAGCGACATCTTAAATCTCGTCGTCCGGCATGGGCTGTTTCTGACCTTAGTTGGCTTGGTTATCGGCCTCGGCATCGCATTTGGAGCGGTACAGCTTCTTTCATCCTTGCTTTACGGTGTTGTGCCGACCGATCCAATCACGTTTATCGGCGTGGCGGCACTCTTGTGCGTGGTGACGGTGCTTGCGTGCTATCTCCCCGCCCGGCGGGCGATGGGGGTCGATCCCATCGTCGCTTTGCGTTACGAGTAGGAACCGATGTCCTTGTTGCGGCACATCACAAGTGGCCTCCGATCACTGTTCCGAAAGGAGCAGGTCGACCGGGAGTTGAATGAGGAGCTGGGCGCCTACTTGGAGATGGAAGCGGCTGAAAAGATGAAACAAGGCATGAGTCGCAACGATGCCCTTCGCGAAGTGCGCCTAGAGCGCGGCAGCGTCGACGCTGCAAAGGAAGTGGTCCGTTCTGGCGGCTGGGAATCCTTTGTGCACACGTGTTGGCAGGATGTTCGCTTCGCCGCCCGCATGCTGCAAAAAAATCCGGCATTTGCTCTTGCGGCAACCCTCACACTCGCCTTAGGAATTGGCACGACAGCAGCGGTTTTTAGCGTCGTCGATACCGTTGTCCTTCGGCCGCTTTCGTACGCCGCCTCGACCCAGCTTGTGATGATTGACGAATGGATGCCAAGCTTTGGATCGATCCCGGTGAACGGCTTGCATTTTCAAGAATGGCGAAGGGGGGAGAAATCATTCGACCGTATTGCGCTTATAGGTGGCGGGAACGTCAACGTGACAGACTTCAGCGAGCCGGAGCGCCTCCCAGCCGCACGAGTTTCCCCCGACTTATTTCCGTTGCTAGGGGTTCAGCCACAACTGGGCCGTATCTTTCTCAACGACGAAGACGTTCCAGGGCGCGATCACGTCGTGATAATCAGCAACGAACTCTGGCGAAGTCACTATTCAGCCGATCCCCAGATTATAGGTCGAACAATTTCCATCGACGGTGTGCGCCATGAGATCGTGGGAGTCCTCCCTGCCAGCTTTCATTTTCCAAGGCTGGATGACCTGTACCCGCTCACGATCGTGCAAGACAAACCACAAATATGGAAACCCATCGCGCTGGGTCCTGAGGAACTTGCACTAACCGGCGGTTTCAACTTCGTATCGATTGGGCGCCTCAAAGCAGGTGTTTTTCCTCAACAGGCGGCCTCCGAGCTCGATGCAATTGAGAGGCATTTTTCCGCTCAGATGCCGAAAGCGCTTGGCTCGGATCTGAGATCCCATGTGATCCCTCTTCAGGACCGCATCGTAGGACGAGCGAAAACTGGTCTCGAGCTGATGCTCATGGCGGTAGGCATCGTGCTATTCATTGGCTGCGTAAATATCGCAAACTTGCTGCTCGCGCGCCTTTCGTCTCGTCGCCGCGAACTGGCAGTGAGGTCAGTGCTCGGGGCCAGCCGCTGGCGCCTCAAGCGTCAGATGATTGTTGAAAGCCTCACGCTATCGGCGGTGGGTGGTGCATGCGGCATTCTCGTCGCTTATCTGGGGATTCGATCGATCTTGGCACTAGCGCCCGCTGACCTCCCGCGGCTGGACGAGGTACACATCGACGTGCCCACCATCGTGTTTGCGCTGGTTATTTCCACCATCGCAGGCCTTGTGATAGGCGTGTCGCCTGCCTCGCAATTAGGAAGAGCAGACGTTGGCGAAGCCTTGGCAAGCGGAATGCGATCGACGGCAAGCCGTGGAGCCGGACGCCTCCGGTTTGCGCTTGTCAGCGCGCAAGTGGCGCTGAGTGCCATATGTCTGATTGCTGCCGGTCTCTTATTGCAGAGTCTTCTCAATCTTCTGAATGTCGACCGCGGCTTCGACACAAACCACATTATGACGGGGGGTGTGAGTCTCCCGATCAGTCGTTATCCCACTCCTGAAAGTCGAGTCGCATTCGTCCGCACCGCGCTGGATCGGCTAAGGGTGCTGCCGGGAGTCACCGACGCAGCAGCAGCGAACATGTTGCCCCTCGCCGGGGAAGGCGGCAATAGCCAACTGCTGAACCCAGGTACGAATGTCCCGCTTTTCGAGCATGCAGTCGGCAATATTCGCACTGTCGACAGCGATTACTTCAGGACTATGGGCATCTCGCTGCAAGCCGGCCGCCTGTTTACGGACGCTGATCAGCAGCGCCAGGTTGCGGTGATCTCGATGTCGATTGCCAGACGCGCGTGGCCCGGCGAAGACCCGATTGGAAAGGGCTTCCATTTTGGTCCACCGAGCAATACCGATAAGGAAGTGATCGGAGTCGTCAACGATGTGCGAGGCGTCAGCCTGGAGGCTGGACCGTCATTCAACGTCTACGTGCCTTACTGGCAGGGCTACTTCGTCGCCGCGTCGTTCGCCGTTAAAACGGTGAACGCTCCCACATTGATCGCGCCGGCGATTCGAGGGGCAATTCGTAGCATTGATGGCGAGTTGCCCCTCTCTACGTTGCGAACGATGGACGAGATCGTTGAAGGCTCGTTGGTACAACGTAAGTTCCAAACGAACCTCGTGATCGCGTTTGGTGCGGGGGCCATGCTGCTAGCCTGCTTCGGGGTCTACGGCGTTATGTCATATTCTGTCACACAGCGCACGACAGAGATTGGAATTCGGTTGGCATTCGGCGCTGAACGAAGGGCGATCTTGCGAATGGTGTTAGAGCAAGCGCTACGTCCTGTTGCCGTAGGAATCACCGTAGCTGTCCCGTTCGCGCTCCTTGCAACGTCCTGGCTGCGGTCGTTGCTTTTCGGCGTCAAACCTCAGGATCCAGGGACGATGATCGTGGCATGCCTCGTTCTGATTATCGCAGCCGCGCTGGCTGCGTATCTGCCAGCGCGACGCGCCACTCGCGTCGATCCCATAATGGCCTTGCGTTACGAGTAAACGCCCATGTTTCATTGCTGCGAAGCCTATCACACGGATTGCGATCGCTGTCCCGAGAAGGAACAGGTCCGCCGGGAGTTGGATGAAGAACAAAACGGCTTTCTCGAATGACCGCACAGGAAAAGATGAAGCGAGGTTTGAGCCACAGCAAGGTGGCGCGCGGTGCGTCCTGGAGCAGGGCAGCCTGGATATGACCAAGGAAATCGTCCGATCCGCAGGCTGGGAATCACTCGTTCCTGGATTCCAGTCGGGAATAGAGGCTGGAAAGGAGGAATTAATGCCATCCGTAATGATCCAATGCTTACGAAGTTCGCGGACGCATGGACAGCGTAGGTCCGTGGCATTTCACGCTGGGGATCAGAAGAATACATCTCGAGTCACACGGCTAGCACGCAGGACTCTAGAGGTTTTCGCGATCTTACTGGCCTGGGCCAGCTTCGGTCAGACTAGGTCTAACGCTCAAACGTTTGCGCTCAACGACACTAAGGATTTAGTCCTGCTTAACGTGAAAGCCGAGGCCACCGAATACAAGGGACGTAAAGCGGTGCGTCTCACAAAGGACACGGAAAAGGACGGCTTCGCGCTGTTGCGGGGAACCGACTTTCAGGATGGAACCATCGAAGGAGACATAGCCTTAAGAATTACCACTCCTCCAGCCGTGAGAATGCCCGGTTTTGTGGGCATCGCCTTCAGGGCTCGACCGGACGCATCGCGCTACGAACTCTTCTATCTGCGGCCGAGGAACTCACGCTCAGATGATCAGGCGATGCGCAACCATTCGGTCCAATACGCCTCCGAGCCGGATTTCGGCTGGTACAAGCTGCGCCGGGAGTGGCCCTGGGTTTACGAGGCCCACGCTGAGTTGCAACCGGAGACTTGGACGAAGGTCACGATTGAGGTCAAGGGCCGCTCTGCCAACCTTTATTTGAACGGATCGGAGCAGCCAAGCCTCGTCGTGGAAGGATTGAAGGGCGAGGATTTGCGGGGTGGCATCGCGCTCTGGGCATACCAAGGCGAGGAAGCGTATTTCTCAAATTTCCGAATTACTAGCTCAGTCCCGCTGCCCGTAAAGAATGGCTCGGACGCCAGCGGCACGTGGCAGGTGAAGTGTTCGAGCGATGGCGGCGCCTTTAACAGCACTCTGCAGCTCAAACGCGATGGCAGTAAAGTGACCGGAACCTGGTCTGGCGACCTGGGTAATGTTCGCCCCATTACCGGGACCTGGCGCAACGGTTACGTCGAGCTCACCTTCAACGCGGAATGGCCAATCGACGACAAAGGTGCGGTGACCGCCGCTGTCGCGACGCTTGCCGGTTGGATTGATAGCGACTCGGCTGGCGGTCGCATGAAGGTAGACGGCCGAGCTGATGGCCGATGGACGGCAACGCGGAAACCGTAGCGACCGCGTTACAGATGCCGTTGCACTGTACCGCCGGTCCCTGTAAGCAGACACAAAATGTAGCAAGCAGCGCTCGTCGCTCTGCTTGCCTGCTATCTCCCGGCCCGCCGCCCCACACGCAACGACCTGATGGTGGTGTTGCGTTACGCACAGTCCGTGCCATTTTTCTTGGCTGAGTCTGCTTCTCATCCCGATCGCAACCGATTTCAGTAAGGAACCTTTTTCTGCCGCGCATTTTCGCGGGCACTGCTTCGGGCCAATTCCAGCGCCCGGCAGCTTCGCGGCTTCTGCTTCTCGGTTCCTCGCCAGACATCGTGGGTCCCTCCTATAAAGCAGTCGCTCGCTTAGGAAGCAGAAGCCGTCGCTTCTGGGTGCCCCAAAAAAATGGGGCAAGAAAAAAGAGATTCAAAAAATGTCTCCCATAGGTTAAGTGGAATAGGTTTTCGAGCTGATTCGCTCGTCGACGGTTGAGTCATTAGCATGCTTTGAGTCTCCCTGGCCGCTCCCGGAACGAAGGCCTGCGCCGCCGCAGGCGGCGCGTTTAGGTCTGAGCGGAGGGAGGGGCCAGAGAACCGGAGACGGCTCGAGCCTCATTGGCAACGAGAGCAAAAAGAATCGAATTCATTCCCATGACAGTGTCCCGCTTCTCGAAATGGAACCCTAACTTTTCCAGTATCCGAATCGAAGGATAGTTTTCAGGGTGAACGAGCGCGGTTAGTCTGTCGAGGTGGAGATCATGGAATGCCGCGTGAACCCAAGCGGACGCTGCTTCTGTCGCCAGCCCTTTGCCCCAATAGCGTTGGACAAGTCGGAAGCCGAGGTCGATGCAAGCGTATTCCCGCAGCTCAAGCAGTCCCGAATCCCCAATCGCACAACCCAAGCGCCGATCCAAGATGATCCACTTGCTGAAGCCGTGTGTAGTCTGGTGTTCCTGATAGCTAGTTAGCCGGACCTTCGTCTGGTCAAGGGAAGTATCAGGACCCGTAGGTGTGAAGCGCATGACGATCGGGTCACCGAACCAAGCGAACGCCACTTCAGCGTCGCTTGACTCGAACGGACGCAAAATGAGTCGGCTGGTCTCAATTGTGGCTCGCACCGATCACCATCCCCCATGCGACGACCAGAGCTAATTCTGCATTTAACTTTCTCTCGACGTACGCGTCAAGTTGTCGGTGCGGTCGCCGGTTTCGCGGCACTCGCGTCAACATGTTCGCCCACTATGCGGCGCTGACTATCGCGGGCCACTGGCAACGAGACTCTCATCCCCTTGGCTTGAGCTCGCTTCGATGACATCTGACTATTGACCCATTTCCCCGCGGTGGTTGCCAACGTGATCGTGCACTCCATTCCCAATCTTGCTGAGTCCAGTAGGCCGCCCTTTTTTCTGCCGCTCATTTTCCTGGGCACTGCTTCGGGCTAATTCCTGCGTCCTGCAGCTTCGCGTCTTCTGCTTTCCCGGTTCCTCCCTGAACCCCTCGGGTCCCTCCCATAAAGCAGCCGCTCGCTTTGGAAGCAGAAGCCACTCGCTTCTTGGGTGCCCCAAGAAAATGGGGCAGAAAAAGGAGAAGTTTCCATGTCCTACTTGTTCTTTAAGTGGAATAGCTTGCGGTGCGGTCCGCTCGCCGACGGTTCCGTCATTAGAGCATGCTTTGTCTTCGCTGGCCACTCCCGGAACGGAGGCCTGCGACGCCGCAGGCGGCGCGTTTAGGCCGCAGTGGAGGGAGTGGCCAGCGCCGGAGCCTTAGGCGACTTGTCGTCCCAACGGCATCCCGGCGAACACCGCCACCTCCACCGTTTGCATTACTTCCGCCTTGCGCCGGTCACTCGGGAACAATCGTCAGGAATACACACAAGTCACACGCGTTCATGCGAGGTAGCTCAAAGTACGGTTGGTCGCTCACATGCGCGTTGGGCTACTCGTATCTCAACGCGACCATGGGATCGACGCGCACGGCGCGGCGCGCGGGAAAATAGAGCGCCGCGAGCGCGGCCAGCAGCAAGACGAGTCCCACGGCTGCATACGTTAAGAGATCGGACGGCGAAATGCCGAACAGCATGTGCGCCATTATGCGGGTGATGGCGAGCGCTCCGGCGACGCCGACCGCGAGGCCCGCGACGAGGATTCGCATTCCGCGGAGCAAGATCATCGCGAGAATATCGCGCCGGTGCGCGCCAAGCGCCATGCGTATCCCGATCTCATTCGTGCGCCGGGCGACCTGGAACGACAGCACGCCGTAGATTCCGATGCAGGTGAGCGCAAGCGCCAACGCGGCGAATACGCCGCAAAGCGCACCGATCAGACGATCTTCGTGGAGAGATTCGGTCACTTGATGCCGCATGGTCTCGATGGCCTCGATCTTGACGGAGCGATCCAGCGAGCGGATCAGATCGCGCGCCGCGGCCGCCAGCGCCGCGGGATTCCCACTCGCGCCCAGCACCAGGTTGGCGCGAACAGTGGCTCTACTGTAGGGCAGGTAAAAGACGTCCGCCGGCTTCTCGCGGAGGCCGAAGTAAACGGAGTCCGCGACCACGCCAATGATCCCCAGCGGCGGCCGGGAGACTCCTTCCGCCGATGTGAGTGCGTGCCCGACCGGGTCCTTTCCCGCGAAATAGTGCTGTGCCATGGTGCGGCTAATGATCGCGACGCGCGGCGGCTGGACGGCCGCGTCCTGCGGCGTAAAATCGCGCCCTGCCAGCAAGGGAATCCGCATGGCCTGGAAGTATCCAGGAGAAACGTCGTTGAAAAACGCATGGGTTTCCGCAGCAGAGCGCGGTGTATAACCCGGAACGGAGATATTGATTCCCAACACCTCGCCGCGCAGCGGGAGCAGCGCGGAATACGCGGCGGCTTTAACACCCGGAAGATGCATAGCGCGATCCGACAATTGTTCATAAAACGCTGGGTTTGCGGCTTTGCCGCTGAGCGTGACGGCCACGACGTGATCGGCGTCGAAGCCGAGATTGTAGGTCTCAAGGTTAAACAGGCTGTGCAGGAGCAGACCCGCAGCGACGAGAACGATCGCGGAAATCGCGATTTGCGCACCGAGCAGCAGATTGCTGACGCGCGTGCGCGACGCAGGATGCGCAACATTCGCGCTCGAAACTTTCAAATCGGAGGTGAGATCAGCGCGCGTGGCGGAAATCGCGGGAATCAGGCCACAAAGCAGAACCGTAATTGCGAGGACCGCCGCGGCGAACGCGAACACGCGCGCGTCGAGCGTGGCGTCCAATTGCACGGGAAGCTGTTTCGTGGAGAGTGCAGCGGTAAGGGATTTTGTAGTCCAATTGGCGGCGACGAGACCGGCTATGGCTCCCGCCGAGCCAAGGAGCACGGCTTCGGCGAGCATTTGGCGGATCAATCGCCAGCGGCCAGCGCCGAGCGCCATGCGGACAGTCAATTCGCGCCTGCGGCTGATGCCGCGAGCGAGCAGAAGGTTCGCGACGTTGACGGAAGCAATCAACAGGACCAGCCCGACTACGGCCATGGCGATTTGCGCTGCCAGCCCAAACTTATCGCGCACGCGCGAAAGACCGTGCGGTATCGGCTCGACGACGAGCCCCGCCATATCTTCTTGTTTCTCCAAGCCGCGCAGCTTGGAATCGCGAACGGTTTCCTGGTAAATGGGCGCGAGGCTGGCACGTGCCTGCGCGAGCGAAATTCCCGGCTTAAGGCGCGCGACAATCGTCACGAAAGCGGGCGAATCGCCGCTATTTGGCCCCGGAAGGTACAGATCCGGGTTGCGGCCGACTTCGACACCGGAGAAGCCGGGCGGCGCGACGCCAATGATTCTGTAAGCGTGACTTTGAAGCGGGTCGAAGGACCAACCCGTGTTTTCGAGCGAAATCGTCTGGCCGGTCACTGCCGGATTCGACGCGAACGCGCGCTGCCAGTAGCCGTAACTGAGAACCGCTACGGGGCTAGCCGCCGCGCCTTCGCCATCCTGCGGCGCGATCAAGCGGCCGAGATAAGGCCGGACGCCGAGCAGCGAGAAATAATTCGCGGAAACCGTCTCGCCTGATGCGGAAGAAGCCTCGTCGCCGCGCGTGAGGTCGTATTCCTCCGTGCCGGTGAAAAACAGCACGCCAGAAAGGGCGCGATTTTCGTCTCGGTAGTGGCGATAGGCGCTGAGCTCGGAAATGATTGCCGTATCGTAATCCGCGCTGCGAGCCATGCGCCAAAGCCCGGCGTTGCCCAGAAATACGAGCGAATCCGGATCTTGGACGGGCAGTTTGCGAAGCAATAGAGGATCGAGAATCGAGAAGATGGCGGCGTTGGCGCCGATACCGAGGGCCAGCGTGAGGATGGCGACAGCTGCCAGGCCAGGCGATTTCACCAGCGATCGCGCGCTATAATGGAAGTCCTGCCAGAGCTCTCTCATCCAGAATTTCCGTTTTGCCCACCTGGGAAGCGCAGTATAAGCCTATTAACGCGCTCGCAGCCGTATTTTTGCGCTCCGGACGCCGGCGGGCGATCCGGACACTGGCGGCGTGCTCAGCGAATGGGATCGAGCTGCGCCCTTCTTTCGCGACGGCGGCCAGACCTTCCGCGAGTTCCAGATGACTTTTTCTCTTCCGCTTCACCTGCCCAGATGTCTCGGCTGGTACCGTCCCGATCTTCCCAGTTCAGCAGGCCGCCCTTTTTCTGCCACTCATTTTCCCGGGCACTGCTTCGGGCTAATTCCTGCGTCCTGCAGCTTCGCGTCTTCTGCTTTCCCGGTTCCTCCCTTACCCCATTGGGTTCCCTCCCATAAAGCAGCCGCTCGCTTTGGAAGCAGAAGCCACTCGCTTCTGGGTGCCCCAGGAAAATGGGGCAAGAAAAAGGAGAAAATTCAGCTATGTCTTACCTATATGTTAAGTGGAATAGGTCGGGGCTGCCCTTCGCCCGCTGACGTTCGCGTCATTAGAGCATAACTGTGTTTCGATGGCCACTCCTGGAACGGAGGCCGGCGCCGCCGTAGGCGGCGCGCTTAGGCCGAAGTGGAGGGAGTGGCCATCGCGGGTATCAGTCGGGGCCTATCTGAGCGGGTGGCCTTTAGCATGCCGCTGGCTGCGCTCTTTGCAATACGCCTCGTGCGATTCACGCTGCGCCGTTCGCTCTGAGAGGTGTCATTGAAACCGATTCGAACCAAGATCTGCCAGCGGGCATCCCAGTGGAACTTTTGAAGCGATTCTTGTTGATCCTCAGTGATCGAATCTTGGACTCCAGGGTAGATCGGGCTATGCCCAGTTTGGTGGCCGCGCCGGAAGGTCCGAAGACGCGCCCTGCGCTTTCTCGCAAGGCAGCCTCAATCGTCTTTTTTTCCTGAGCGGCGAGCTTTTCGGAGAGGTCCAGCGGGATTTTCGGTTCGGTCGCAAGCGGTTGCTGAGCAAGCCAGGTCTCGTCGACCGAGAAATTTGCTGTTTCGCACATGATGACAGATCGCTCGATCACGTTCTGCAATTCGCGGATGTTCCCTGGCCAGGGGTAGGAGCGAAGCAAGTCCAGGCTTTCTTTGGTTATCCCCCGTATGTTCTTTCCCACTTTCCTCGCGCAATGATCGACGAAGTATTCGACCAGCACAGGAATGTCTTCTCGTCGTTCCCGCAGAGGAGGCATATCAATCGGGAAAACGTTGAGCCGGTAAAACAGGTCGCTACGAAAGGCTCCCGCAGCGATGGCCACCTGCAAGTTACGGTTTGTGGCAGCAATCACCCGTACGTCGGTAGGGATGGAGCGAGTTCCGCCGACACGCTCAAATTCGTGTTCTTGCAAAACGCGTAGCAAAGCAATCTGGGTTTCGAGAGGAAGCTCTCCCACTTCGTCGAGGAAGATCGTGCCGCCGTCCGCCAATTCGAAACGGCCCAGGCGTCGCTGCAACGCTCCGGTAAAAGAGCCCTTCTCATGGCCAAACAATTCAGAGGCAATCAAGTCGCGCGGGACGGCAGCACAGTTGACACAGACAAAAGCTCGTGAGGATCGGTGAGATCGCCTGTGAATGGCGCGCGCAACAAGTTCCTTGCCTGTCCCGGTTTCGCCCGTGACCAAAACGGTGGCGTCTGTGGGAGCAACCTTAGACACATGAGAGAGTACTTTTTGCAAGGCGCCAGAACTCCCGACGATCTCCTCGCACACTGCTGCTCTATCGATTTCTTCGCGCGAAGCGACGCTCTCGTGTTTGAGTCTCTCTTCAGACTGTTTTGGATCGGCGATGACTACTGCGATGCTAGCCATGAGTTGCTCCTTAATCTAGGAACGTTGCACGCTCGTTATATCCTTCTGTTCATTGCGCGCATTGTGGAGCCTGTCTCGTCTACGGACAACCCCAAATGGGGTCGCGGACTCCCAACTAGTTCGGGGCGCGCCTAGTGCCTATATCAAGGCGAGGAGAAGTACTCTTTTGGGTGATAGAGAACTAACTCTGCCCAGGAAACCCAAGTGAAGGTCCGTTGTTTTCAACGTGGGATGTACTTCGTGATGCCTTCATCAGAGGGACTTTAGCGTCCACGAATATCAATTCGCTTCCGACCAAACAGCCGGGCGTCCACGGACCATGCGCCGGGTCCAAGCATGACGAGGCTTACTCCGAGCGCCGCGAGCAAGAGGTGCCAGTTCGCTCCGTCTCCTCTAGAAAAGAAAATCCAGACCTCGATGATCGCTTGCAAAGCTCCGGCAACCGGCGTCCACAATCCGGCCAGCAACAAAATCCCGACGCCGATCGTTGCGAAATATATTGCATGAGGCACCAATTGCGGTGCACCTCGAACTGCAACGCCGCCACCAATAATCAGTGGAATAGCTGCGGCTAGGCGCAGGACGAGAAGTCCAGCCCCGGGCCAACCGCCAGGAAACATCGTAAACAATCGTTGCAAGTTTTCCCCTTACTTCGCCGTAATTTCACACTCGTACGAGACGAATGTAACGGGATAGCGGGACCCCGCGAATCCCCAAAATGTGGGGGCGCTTTAGACTCTTTTGGGGTGGTTTATAAGGGATTTACAATTCGATGATTCCGCGCTTCAAAGCTGCGGTCACCGCGTGGGTTCGGTCATTCACGCCAAGCTTGGAAAGGATGCTCTTGACGTGGCCCTTAACCGTATCCTCCGAGATCGCTAGCTGATCGGCGACCAGCTTGTTCGAATTTCCCGCTGCAATCAGGGAAAGAACCTCGATCTCCCTTTCACTCAAAGCGTCATCGGCAGCATGAGTGGCAAGTTCCGCGGCGACTTCCGCATGAATGAACTTTCTTCCGGCTCGAACAGCCCGGATCGTGTCCAAAAGATCCTTCCGCACGTTGCCCTTTAAGATGTACGCTTGCGCACCGGCTTTCATCGCCCGCTTACACAGCGCGTCGCCCGCGTAGGTTGTCAGCACGATGATCCGCGCGTCCGGAAATTCGCTCCGAATCGCAATGAGCGCATCGATCCCGTTCATTTCTGGCATCTGCAAGTCCATCAAAGTGACGTCCGGCCGGTGCGACCGGAACTGTTCGATGGCCTCGCGCCCATTCGACGCTTCGCCAACCAAACGCATATCCTTTTGATCGGCGATGAGCGCCGCGACTCCGTCGCGGATCAGAGCGTGGTCGTCCACCGTCAGAACGCGAATTACAGTAGGACTCGTGCCCGTCTTAGGGCTGCTGCCCATCGGATTCCCCAATCTTCTTTCGCCATAACCAGAATCTGCGACGCGGTTCGGATTTGCCGTAAGCAATTGCGCCAGGAACACTCAACTCGATTTCCGTTCCCGCTCCGGTTTCACTCCAGACTTCCAGCTTCCCGCCAAAGCTCTTGGCGCGTTCGCGCATCCCCGGCAGCCCCCAGTGTCCGGCACGCGCTCCCTGATTGGCAACTTCAGGATCAATCCCACCCCCGTCGTCTCGAACATGCAAAAGAAACTCGGAATCACTGTAGGTAATCCCCGCTTCGATCTCCTGCGCTCGGGCATGGCGGAACGCGTTTCGCAACGCCTCGCGCGCAATTCGATAGATTTCGTCGCGCAGCACGGGATTGAGCTCTCGCTGTTTCCCTTCCAGCAGCACGCGCACGCGCGGCACCAAGCCGTTGCCGCGCTGTAGCGTCAGTTCCTCGCCGAGTGCGGTCAGTGCCTGCGCAATGTCGCTGTCGCCCATGATGGGCTCGCGCAAGTCCGAGACTGTGTCCCGGCCTTCGGCGATGGCCTTGTCTCCGCGCTCCAGTGCGATGTCGAGCGCCTCACTGGCTTCAGCTGGCCGCCCGGGAAGCATGTTCCGCACCGCTTGCAACCGAAACATCAATCCTTGAACTCCCTGCAACAAGGAATCATGGAGTTCCCGCGCGATACGCGTCCGCTCGTTGACGCGTGCTTCCAGTCCTGCGTTGAACTCCCGCGCCAGTTGCCGCAGTCGCAGTTGATAGAGCACCCAAAGCAATGCCAAAAACGCCGCTACACACGCCGCGCGGAACCAATTCGTCTGCCAGTACGCCGGCGCGATGGAAAAATCCAGGAATGTGCCGGCCTCGTTCCACACTCCGCTGTTATTGCAGGCCATCACGCGGAAGCGGAACTTGTGCGGAGCAAGATTGGTATAGAACGCTTGCCGGCGAGTGCCGGCGTCCTGCCAATCGCGATCCCAGCCTTCCAGCTTGTAGCGGAAGCGCACCTTTTCCGGCACCACCAGGCTCAGCGCGGTGTAATCAATCGTCAGGTCGCGCACCAGCGGCGGCAGCCTCGGGGGCGAGGAGGACGCATCGCTGTACAAGTTCTGCCAGTAGGTCTTGCGGTCGGCGATGATTTGCTCGATGTGTACCGGCGGCGAAACTTTGTTGACCGGAAGATGCCGCGGATCGATCACGCTCACGCCGTCGCCAGGCAAGAACCAGATCCTTCCATCCGGGGACTTAGCCACCGGCTGTGGGTATCCGCTAGTCACGGCATGGCCGCGCACACCATCAGAAGTCTCGAACAATTTGGTTTCGACGGCTTTGCTCGGATTGGCGACCCAGGCGTCCAATTCGCCTTGGGTGATGCGCACCAAGCCGCAGCCCATGTAAAGCCACATGGAGTGGTCGTCATCTTCCATGGCAGCGAGGACGTTGTCGCAGGGCAGTCCGTTCTTGCTTGTAAGCGTGATCACGTGATCGTGTTCAATGCGACTCAGTCCAGTATCTGTAGCAGCCCAGAGTGCCCCCTGAGCTCCAAAGCGAAGATCATTGACGTGCCCTGCGCCCAGCCCGTTTTCGGCAGAGTACGAATCCCGGATGGCGCCATCCGCTAAATACGCGACGCCACTTTGGTTGAAGCCTAGCCAGAAGCCACGCCGCGAAGGATCGGCGGCTAGAACTTTGGCAAAGTTCTTACGCCCGAGCGACGCCCACGGGATCTGTGGCAGCACGCGCCCTTGAAACAAATGAAGAAGCCCCGCTTTCTGCGTGGCGAGCCATAGGTGTCCTGTGGGCGCTTCAACCATCGCGCGGGCAAAGGAGCCGCGAATGTCGGTAATCGGTATATACCTTCCGTCTTGCAGGTATCCTAACCAGTCGACGGTCGAGACCCAAATCCGCCCACTGCTATCCTCGAATAGCGCTTCCGGTGGCTGTCCATTCAGCTTCCCGTCAGATTTCTGTGTTCCTTCGCGTGTGCCGAACAGGGAGATTTGTCCATTCTTCCAACGGTTCAACGCACTGCTGGTTCCAATCCAAACACTACCGTCTTTGGACGCGAGGAGCGACCAGGCAACGGTATTCGACAAGCCCTGCCTGGTAGAAATCGTGGGAATGGCGTACGCGCGAAAGCGATCGACGCCGTCCGAGGTTGCCACCCAAATGCTGCCTTCTCGGTCCTCGAGAAAGCGTGTGACGTAATCACCCGAGAGGCTATCCGCCTGAGAAAAAACATCCGTTCTCCCCTGTGGGTGAATGTGTACAAGGCCATGCTCGGATGTGCCGACCCACAGGCCGCCGTCATGGTCGAGGAACATTCGTGTAATGTGCCAGGGATGTGCCGAACCAGATGTCGGATATGGCTGAACCCGGCCAGCGACAAGTCGCCATATTCCGGCGTAACTGCCGAACAAGAGCTGCCCTCTGTCATCCTCAGCGAAGCTTGTGACCCCAAAAGGATCTTTCGGGAGCGGGAAGAATTCTGCAGGACCGGGCGTCCATCGCCACAAACCGTTCGTCAAACCGAGCCAGAGCGTTCCCTTACTGTCCTCGTACAGGGCTTTGATGCCACGTCCAAACATGTCGCTCGCGGGCTCACAATGCACACCCCCGCTCCGAATATTGCAGAGTGTGCCGCCAGACTCTGCAAAAGTGCCGACCCATACTGTGCCGTCGTGCGTTTCAAGCAGTGAGGTTAGGAGCTGGCCGGATAGCTCGGGAACTTGCCTCAGTTTACCGTCTTTCCAGCTGGCCAGCCCCGCCGTCGTGCCGATCCAAAGAGCGCCGTCGCGAGCAACTAACAGGGAGGTAATGAGACTCCCGGGTAGCTGCTGACCAGCCGGAGGCTGCCATGGAACCACGCGAACGCCATCGAAGCGAAGCAAGCCAAATTCCGTGCCCAACCAGAGATAACCATCGGACGTCTGCGCAATTGAGGTGATCACGCCTTTGGTAAAGCCATCGCGAATCTTCCAGGCCGTATGCGCATACTGACTCACGTCCAGCGCCGAGTCCAACGCATAAGCGCCAGACCCCCACGCCAGCAGCATACCCGCCAGCAAAACGCTTAGCTGGACTGTGCGCGAACCAGCTACCGCAAGGCGCAGCGCCTCGTATCGTCCTTGTCCGCGGGGTTTTCCCATAGGATCCAAATGTTACTCCCATTTATCTCAGGGGAGAGACCAGTTGCATCCCTCTTTTGAGGTGTAGGAAGGCGACCCCTTTGAGAGTCACTAGGCGACCCCTTTGGGTGTTGACCCCCCTGGCAGGCCGAGAGTACGCTCACGGCTTCCACGTTTCCTTGGGGGTGAGATCATGCGCCTTGTCCCTGCCCTCGCCGCGTGCCTGTTACTCGTTTTCTCCTCGTCTGGTCTGCGCGCCCAATCCACCAACGCCTCCATCACCGGCCGCGTTACCGATCCATCTAAAGCGCTCATCGCCGACGCGCACATCTCCGCCATCAACACCGCCACCAATTTCCGCTACGAAACCAGCACCAACAACTCTGGCGAATACTACCTCACCAATCTCCCTCCTGGCCCATATCAACTCGAGCTCGAAAAATCCGGCTTCAAAAAATTAATCAAGCCAGACGTCACGCTTCACGTCCAGGACGCCATAGAACTCAACTTCGAACTAACCCTCGGCTCCGTAACGGAGACCATCACCGTGAAAGCCGGCGCGCCGCTACTAAATACCACTGACGCCACCGTAAGTACCGTGATTGACCGCACCTTCGTCGACAATTTTCCCCTCAACGGTCGCAGCTTCCAAACCCTCATACTCCTCACACCCGGCGTCGTCGTCACGGCCACCGCCTACGACGACCAGGGCCAGTTCAGCGTCAACGGCCAGCGCGCCGACGCCAACTACTTCACCGTAGACGGAGCCTCCGCCAACTTTGGCGTCACCGGCTTCGCAGCAATCGTCCAGGATGCCGGAGGCGCCCTCCCCGCCTTCAGCGCTTCCGGTGGGACCAACAGCCTCGTGTCCGTCGACGCGATGCAGGAGTTTCGCATTCAAACCTCTTCCTTTGCCCCGGAGTTCGGACGCACTCCCGGCGGCCAAATCTCCATCGTCACGCGTTCGGGCACCAATCAGTTTCACGGCACCGCCTTCGAATATTTCCGGAACGATGTGCTCGATGCCAACGATTGGTTTTCAAATTTCAATCACCTGCCAAAACCGGCGGAGCGCCTGAACGACTTCGGCGGTGTATTTGGCGGGCCGTTTTTCAAAAACAAGACCTTTTTCTTCTTCTCTTACGAAGGGCTGCGAGTACGCCAGCCATCCTCTCAGGAAACGATCGTGCCGGACGCTGCATCGCGGCAACAGGCTCCGGCGAGCATGCAACCCTATTTGAACGCATTTCCGGTTGCCAATGGTGCTGCGCTTGGGGCTGGGCTAGCGCAGTTCAACGCGAGCTACTCCAATCCGTCCTCACTGAACGCTTACAGCATCCGACTGGACCACGCAATCAACTCAAAGCTCAGTCTCTTTGGGCGTTACAATTATTCGCCGTCTAACAGTGAGGTACGGAGTCCGTATGGCGCTCTGAGTACGAATGACTTGCTATCCACCTCCATACACACCTTCACCGTCGGCCTCACACATCTGATTAAACCTAGCATCAGTAATGAACTGCGAGCCAACTACAGCAACGACCGCATCGCCGCCCGATTCAACTTAGATAATTTCGGTGGCGCCGTGCCTTTGACGGACGCGCAAATGTATCCCTCGGGGCTTTCTTCGGCCGACAGTCTCTTCGAACTCCTGATCCTCGGTGCAGGAGAATTCGCCAACGGACCTTTCGGGAGAAACGAGCAACGCCAGGTCAACCTCATCGACAATCTATCCTGGAGCCTGGCCCACCACCATCTCAAATTCGGTGCAGACTACCGCTGGCAATCTCCCTTCAGCAGTCCGTTCGCCTACATCCAATTTGCGGAATTCGGCGGAGTCACCAGCAGTCCCGGGGGAGCCCTTTCCGGAACCGCGTTGTTCGCAGACGTCGCCTCCCATCAAACTGCTACATTCCTCACACAAAACTTTTCCTTTTATGCTCAGGACACATGGAAGGTGACTCCCCGATTGAATGTGACTTACGGGATCCGTTGGGACATCAATACCCCACTGAAAGGTAAGAATTTGGCGAACCAGCCCTTCGCGGTCACTGGATTAAATGATCCGGCTACGCTGGCATTGGCTCCACGCGGTACTCCGCTCTACCAGACCACCTATGGAAACGTTGCGCCCAGAGTGGGCATGGCGTATCAATTCAGCGGCATACGGAATTGGGAAGCTGTACTTCGCGGCGGCTTTGGCATCTTCTACGACCTCGGCTACGGCTCCGTCGGAGGCGCTTCTCTGTTCTTCCCATTTAATACAGCCGAGGTTATAGCCCCGTCTTCGTGTCCCTCTGGCTCGACCGGAGTATGTTTCCCGTTGAGCTCTCAGCAGGCTGCACCGCCGGCTCCGAAGACCAATCCGCCTGTCCCCAGCATCAATGTTGTGGATCCGAATTTAAAACTCCCGCGGACATACGAATGGAACATAGCCGCGGAGCAGTCACTGGGAGCCAGCCAAAGCATTTCCTTCACGTACATCGGCGCGGACGGGCGCGACTTATTGCGCACGGTAAATCTATTCAACCCCAACCCGGATTTTCAGCTCGTCCAGGCAATCAGCAACACGGCCTTTTCATATTACGACGCACTGCAGCTGAAATATCAGCGGCGCTTCTCACGCGGACTGCAGGCGCTCGCCTCATACACGTTCTCGCATTCAACCGACACCGCGTCGACCGATGCATTTGGAACATACGTGAACACGCCGACTTCCAGCTCCTACGCGAACGTCGATCATGGCAACTCCGATTTCGACATCCGGCATTCGTTTACTGCTGGCGTGACCTACGATCTGCCCTCGCCTGGCGCCGGGCCGTTGCGCGCCGCCTTCGGCGGCTGGTCCGTTGACACGTTCCTTCTGGCGCGCTCGGCCCCGCCGGTCAATATTCTCGCCGGCCTATACGTTGCGGGCGGCACCGTGCTCTATCCCCGGCCAAACCTCGTTCCCGGAGTGCCGCTCGAACTGTTCGGCTTGCAATATCCAGGGGGCAAAATCTTCAACCAAGCTGCGTTCGTCGCGCCGCCTTCCGGAACCCAGGGCAATTTCGGCCGCAACGTCTTGCGTGGATTCGGAGCCACGCAGGCGGATGTGGCCTTTCAGCGGCGCTTCGCGTTGACGGAGCAGCTGGGCCTGCGCTTCCGTGCCGAGTTCTTCAATATCTTCAATCACCCCAACTTCGGGAACCCCAACAACAGCCTGACCAGCCCTCTCTTCGGCCAATCGACCCAAACGCTCGCAAGCAGCCTCGGCTCCGGCGGCGCCAATGGCGGCTTCAACCCCCTCTACCAAATCGGCGGCCCCCGCTCCATCCAGCTCGCCCTCAAGCTCCAATTCTAAGCAACGAATCGGGGTCAATTGGCAAACGACCCACCGTCCGCGTTTGCACCCTTCCGGGGGTGAAAGATTGCTTGCAGGGCGGCGGACGGAGGCCAGCGCCCAACCGCGCGCCTCCTGCGACCCGACAGTCGCCAAAAACGGCGCCCTAACTCATGGGCAACTTCCATCGGGTTGCGGTCACGCACTCTAGCCACGAGCGTATTTCCCACAGCCATCCGGCGCTCACCGTCGCAGGTGCCACTCGAATCGAGCACCATTGTGGAACCTGGCGATCGTGACGCGGCTGATTTTTTCTGTTCCGCTACCTGCCCACATAGCTCGGCCGATACCGCACCGATCTTCCCAGTTCAGTAGGCCAGCCTTTTTCTGCCGCTCATTTTTCTGGGCACTGCCTCAGGCTAATTCCTGCGTCCGGCAGCTTCGCGGCTTCTGCTTTCCCGGTTCCGCCCTTACACCATCGGGTTCCCTCCCATAAAGCAGCCGCTCGCTTTGGAAGCAGAAGCCTTCGCTTTTGGGTGCCCCAGAAAAAATGGGGCAGAAAAAGGAGACATTTTCATGTCCTACTTGAACTCAGTAACGATCGTCGGATTTGTTGGAGCCGATCCCGAGCAGCGTCAAGCGCGGAACAACAACGGTTCGAAGTTCACCGTTCTTTCCGTCGCCACGCAGCGCTCGTGGAAGAACACCGACGCGCCATTAAAAGCAATATCGGAGACTCGCTCCATGTCGTCATTCAGATCGAGCGCAGGCCCGGGCGTCGCTTCATCTCGGAAGTGCTCGAAATCAACAGCTACGACCCTGACGGCGATCTCTTCGATTACTGCGCGATCTACCAGAGACAGGAGACACCCGCATGACGGCTGAAGAAAAAGGAAACAAAAAGAGCATCTCCGCTGCCGAATACATCCGAACGACGTTTCATTCGTCGGACCGCCTCGCTGTCCTGGTACGCAATCGCAGCCGAGGCGAAACGATTCAGCGCATCACGACCTCGGCAAGAATCGTGGAGCCGGCTTTTCAGGAATGGATGCACTTCAAGAATGAAAAGAATCATGCGACATCTACGTTGGGATGAACACCCTAAAACCCGAAGCCCGCACCCGAACAAAGGAAGACATCCACACCATTCGCCATCTCTATCTGGATATCGATCATGACGGCCCGGCTGCCCTTGCGAAAATTCAGCAGTCGAATCTCGTGCCGTTGCCGAACTACACCGTCGACACTTCACCAGACACGTTTCAAGTGGTCTGGAGGGTCGAGAACATTTCACCGGAGCAAGCCGAGGTTCTGCAGCGCGCGATGGCGCGAAAGTTTGGAAGCGATCCCGCAGCCACAGACTCGACTCGAGTGTTGCGTGTTCCGGGCTTTCTAAACAGGAAGTACGACACCGAGTTTTGGGTGCACGCGGAAAAGCGTACCGACCGGGTCTATCATCTGCACGACTTCCGGCTCCGCACCGAGCCTATCGAAAGTGATTTCCGGCCTCGCAACCATTCGCAGACGCCAGATTCGTCTGAGCCGCGCACGCTCAGCCAGTCCGAACATGACTGGGCCTATGCGAAGCGCGCCCTCGCCCGCGGTGACGACCCTGAAGAAGTCATCCGTCGCATTGCCGACTATCGAGGTTCCGAAAAACACGACCCTGAATCTTACGCTCGCCGTACCGTGACCAAAGCGAAGGTCGCGCTGGAACAGCGACCTGTCAACGCAGGCGGTGGTGGCGGGCACGCACCCCAGTCAATTGACAACAGTCAAGACCGAAGCGGAACGCCATGAACCTGACAGCAATCGCCGTCCTATAACTGAGGCTCTTGTCCGTGCCTGAACCTGCTACACTCCGTGTGCATAGGGAAACTGAGTCATCGAGCGAAAGGAGCTCGATGGCACGCAAGAGGTATCAGCAGGGAAGTGTGTATTTGGTTGGGAAAAGCAAAGACAAGTGGGTAGGTCGGTATAGGAAAGACGTGATCGGGATAGATGGGAAAGCGCGACGTGTCCGGCGAGAAGTAATTCTCGGCAGCAAGCGCGATCTGCCGACGAAACGCCTGGCACAGCGTCGCATGGACTCCGTTCTTTCCCGGATCAACGGCCTTGATTACCGTCCCGGCCGCGTAGCTACCTTCGAGGAGTTCGTGGAGCGGTGGAAGGTGGAAGTGTTAACAGCAAAGAGGGACAAGCGGTTACGGTTCACGGCGCTACTGCACCATGTATCCGTTCTGCTGCTGGAGAGCAGCTTCTACGCTTTGAAGCGAGATGCGGCTCCCGGAGTTGACGGAGTAACGTGGACGGAGTACGAGACGGGCCTTGGCGAACGGCTGAAGGATCTACACAGCCGCGTGCATAAAGGAACGTATCGGGCGCAACCTTCGAAGAGAACCTACATTCCCAAGGCGGACGGACGTCAACGTCCGTTAGGGATCGCTGCGCTGGAGGACAAGATCGTCCAGCATGCAGTGGTGACGGTCCTGAATCAGATTTACGAAGAGGACTTTCTGGGGTTCTCTTATGGCTTCCGACCTGGGCGACGCCAGCACGATGCGCTGGATGCGCTCTGGGTGGGAATCATGAGGAGGAAAGTGAACTGGATTCTTGACGCGGACATCCGGAGCTTTTTCGACGAAATTCGACACGATTGGCTCCTGAAGTTCGTCAAGCATCGCATCGCTGATCGACGGATACTTCGCCTCATCAGTAAGTGGTTGAGAGCGGGAGTATCGGAAGAAGGGCAATGGTCAAAGACGGAACGGGGAACTCCGCAAGGTTCGGTGGCATCACCGTTGCTCGCGAATGTTTACCTTCACTACGCCTTTGATCTATGGGTTCAGCACTGGCGGCAACAGCGGGCGACCGGAGAGATGATCGTCGTCCGATACGCCGACGATGCTGTGTTGGGATTTCAGCACCGCGCCGACGCAGAGCAGTTCCTCCGAGACTGGAAGGAACGGCTCGGCCGGTTCGGTCTAGAGCTGCACCCGGACAAGACGCGACTGATCGAGTTCGGGCGCTACGCAGTCGCAAACCGAAAAGAGCGTGGAGAAGGGAAGCCGGAGACGTTCAACTTCCTCGGATTCACCCACATCTGTGGGCAAACGTGGAAGACCGGCAAGTTCCTCGTTCTACGCAAGACCATCCACAAGCGGCTCTCCGCCAAATTGAGAGCGCTGAAGGAGGAGCTTCGGAGACGCAAACATCTGTCCATGGCGGAGCTCGGGAAATGGTTGAGGTCCGTTGTACAGGGATACTTCAACTATCATGCAGTCCCCGGGAATCTGGCCAGCCTTCGAAGTTTTCGGTTACAGGTGATCCGGCGCTGGCTACGCGCGCTACAGCGACGCAGCCAGAAAGATCGGATGACTTGGCCACGACTCGTGGCTATTGCAGAGCGCTGGCTCCCCAAACCTAGCATCCTTCATCCCTATCCCAATCTGCGCTTCGACGCCACACATCCGCGGTAAGAGCCGCATGCAGCAATCCTGCACGTGCGGATCCGTGCGGGGGGCGTCAGGTCAACCGGCGTCCCTACCGCGACCCCCAGTCGATCATTTGGACCCTGCTGTTTCGCAGAAAGAACAGGCCAGTCGGGAAGACCAACAAACCTGACTGGCCCGTCTTTCGCGCCTTCGATAACAGTCCTCCGCCCAATGCGGGCGCTCAGGCAACCACTACGTTTTCAATGTTGTCGCTGACGAAATGCGACCGCCTTAGCGCAACCAGGCGAACAAAATGCCGGCGAAGATCAGGACGAGGCCCAGCCCAACGATCTCCAGCCTGGTTGGGCGGGAAATCTTAACCTTTCCGAATCTTCCAAAATGCATGAAGATCAAGGAACGCCTCCATGATGGACGCTACCGGGCGATGTATACTGTGTAAAGGAATACTGAGGGAATAACAGGCTGAAATTTCAGCGAATTATGGGTTTCTGGTAGGGCCGAGATATTATGCGTCGGCTATTCCTTGCGGCGCCGATACCGATTCCCTATTGTTTGCAGTAGCGGAGGACGTGATGAGGCAACTGAGCAAGGAACAGCTGGAGTTTGCAGTTGGCCGGCTGCAACAAGTGGTGGAGTATCGTGGGCTGAGCCAGACTCAATTGGAAGAATGGTCCGGGATCGCTCAGTCGACGATCTCGAAGATACTGAAGCGCTCTCAAGATCCTAGTCCTGATAACCTCAAGAAACTGTGCCGCGTCATCGGGGTAAAGCTGAGTGACCTCACAAACGAAATTGAACTGTTCGGTCATGAATTGGTCGGATATTTGGCTACGCCGCTGACAGGCTTGAGCGCGGTCGAGGATGCAGAGCTGCGGAAATTGGTCAGCAAGATTAAGGGTTTGGTTGGCGCAGATGAATTCAACGATCCGCACTTCGATCTATATTGGCCTGGTGACCACACGCATCCCCGGAACAATCCAGAGATCACTCCGAGCCAAGTGTACCTGACGGATCGGTCGCGCGCCTCCACCTACGATTTCATCATTTTGCTGTGTGTCTCGGCGAGCTACGGGGTGGGGCAGGAAAATGAAATCGCGACACAAGCAGGACTCTCCGCGATCAGGTTAGTGCCAAAATCCATTTCTCGAATGATGACCGGTTCCTTTATCAACTCCAAGAATATTGAGTATCACGGAAGTCTGTCGGGAGGAATGGAGTTCAGAGAAGCGGATGTCCTAGAAGCGCTGCGCGCAATTCGCCGGACGCACTTCCGGCGGCAAGCGTTCTACAAGAGCCTGAATGGACACGACTTTGGGGAGCGTTTGCGCAAGCTCATAAATGAGCGGGGCAGCGATTACGAGAAGTTCGCGGATGACGTGGGAATAAACCTTTCGTACCTTCATGCATTGATGCAAGAGCCTTTCACTGTGTCCAACCCGAGCATCAAGCTGCTCAAGCGGATTGCAGCTTTACTCGGGGAGAGCGTAGGTTATCTCGTCGGAGAGTCAGAAAGAGCGGACCCGGTGTGGATCTCGAGTCAAGCTTCCTTTAGGGAGTGGGTAGAAGGCAATTCAGATCTGCCAGCCGGAGAAGTTCTACGTATGAGAGATGATTGGCGCGACGAATACCGTCTGAGCAAGACACAACCAATTTCAGTATCGTTCCGTCGGTCAACGGAGCCGATGAGCGTCGCCGGTTGGGATCGTCTGTACAGACAGAGTCGCAATAAGGCTGGTGATAGTGGAGCCACGGCTTCCTTATTCCAAAAATAAGACTTCCGTTCTAGTGCAACTGTTCGCGCGGCGGGCGGGTGTAGCCGACGGCGAAGCGGACGATGCGATGAGGAGACTGGTAGCGGGACTCGGCAAGCCGTCAAACCGGGCAGGGATTGCCACAGACCTGAATCTTGTGTTGAGGACCAGGAGAATACTAGAGACAAAGGTCGTTCGTGGACTTTCAGCCGACGGCTACATAGAACCTGTTGGCTGTGCCTTCGATGATGGGTTCAGGATGGTTTTAAAGGGTGGTTCGCCTCAAACGAGAAGCAGATTTACGATTGCCCACGAACTCTGCCATACGTTCTTCTATGAAATCGTGCCGGAACTCAAATTCGGGACTCGAGAGGCAGACCCTGAAGAAGAGCGTCTTTGCAATCTTGGAGCCAGCGAGCTCTTGATTCCCACCAAAAGTCTCAAGACACGCGCGAGAAAATTCCGAGTTTCCGTAACCTCGCTTGAGGAGCTCGCACGATTGTACATTGTAAGTCCTGAAGCGATGCTGCTGCGCCTGCGGTCCCTCAGGTTGTGGGATTGCGAGCTCTCATTTTGGCGGCCCACACAGCACGGTTTTTTACTGGACAGGATGATCGGAGGGCGGAGAGCTAGGTGGGTTTGGTCAGATGATGCTGCATTGCGGAGAGCCTGGGAGAGTAATCAGACGGTGTCTGGCCACACATACGTCGAATTAAGGGAATTGGGAGGAAGCCTCCAACTAAGGTCAGTATGTTTCCAGGTTGTAAAGCGGAGCAACCTGATTTTGGCGCTGTGGAGTGGAAAACCCTTCGAACACGAGCCACGACGCCTTCCCCTCTTTGAGATAAAGGACGTACTTAGAGTGGAAGCGAAGCGCTGAACGGAGACTGTTTGGAACTCTGCTTAGGTTGGTAACGGTCGAGCATTATCGCGTAAGGTCTATACACAGTTCGTTACGCAAGTGTATAATTTTGGCCAGAATTGGTCTGGTGATCTAGGCAACAGTGTCTTCGACTAAAATAAATAGCTTGCTGCTCGCAGAGCCCGCAAGAAGCAACAAAAGCGAGCGCGCACGGTCTAGCGGAGTCAAGTATCAGTTCGAACCTAGGTGGTCGGCTGCGTCGACCACAGCGACAGACAACACTTTCCACCAGCTTGCCCCGTACATTGGTAGGTTGAAGACGTCGATCGCGCGGTCGCTGGTGTGTAATCACACTCGCAAAGGCGATCTCATTGTCGACCCATTCTCGGGGTGCGGCGTTGTGGCTCTTGAGGCGGCCGCGAACGGCCGGCGCGTAATAGCGGGGGACTGGAACCCATACGCCGTACTTTTGACCCGTGCAAAGCTCTTTGCACCGGCTAGCCTTGAAATAGCGAGAAGGCGCTTGCGGAAGACGTGGGTGTTGTCTCGTAAGAAATTGCGCAAGCAAGACCTAAGAAAGGTGCCGCAATGGGTGAGGAGGTTCTTTCACCCTGAGACATTACGCGAGGCGCTTGCTTTTCGAGATGCATGCGTTCGGCGTCAGGATGACTTCTTACTTGCCTGTCTTCTTGGAATTTTGCATCATCAGCGCCCAGGTTTCCTGTCGTACCCTAGCAGTCATCTTGTTCCCTATCTCCGTGACAGAAAGTTCCCTCCGAAAGTTTATCCTGAGATGTACGAACGAAGAGACGTGCTTAGTCGACTTGAAGCTAAATTGCGAAGGGCTTTTCGGCGTCCACCCATACGGTATCCACTGCATCATCGCGTCCTGAAGACGGATGCGCGACAGTTTCCCCGCATTAGCAAGATAAGAGCAGTGATTACGAGCCCTCCGTATATGAACGAACTGGATTATGTGCGCGACAACCGACTCCGCCTCTGGTTCATAGGCAGGTCACTTCCGGAAGGAATTGAGCTGAAGAGTCGAGATAGGAAGGCCGCATTCGTGGCGCTTATGCGCGCAGTCTGTGTGCGGCTTGCGCCCGGAATTGAGCGCGGAGGTTATCTCATTCTGGTTGTTGGGGACGTTACCCGTGGTCAGGAGAGAACTGCCCGTACGTCGAGGTTGACGCGACGATTGTTCAAAACCGAGCCCATTTTGGGTAATTTTTGTTTGCGAGCTTCGTACCGCGATGCCGTTCCAGATATCCGGCGATCTCGTCGCGAATGCCGAGGGACTAAGGGCGAGACGGTTCTTATTTATCAAAAGCATTCACGACGAAGGCACAACATCGCAAGACAGGGCAGAAGCGGTGCGAGGCGTCATGACTGCGGGACGCGACGACACGTGGTGTAAAAGTCTGACCGGAAAAACGGTCGATAAGTTTAAGCTCATCTCCTTCATTGGGGCCGGGCGAATTGGGTATGTTTATAAGGCCCAATTCCTCGACTTTCCTACGACGGTCCGCGCGGTGAAGTTCATTTTCGATTCCTTAAGAGACGGTTGGGAAGTGGAGCTCAGGAAGGTGATGAGTTTGGAGCTCGTCGACGGGGTGGTCCACTTTCATGATTTAGGTACAGAATCGATCACTCACAACAATGTCACGCGCCTGTGTCAGTTCAGTGTCTGGGACTACATTGCTCCCGGTGAAAATCTCAAACAATACTTGAAACGCGTGGAAAAAGTTCCCGTGAGTTTTCTTTTGGCGGTGGTCGAAAGAATTCTTCACGTTCTGCACGCCTGCAATTCCGAGGGTGTTTCCCGTCACGGAGATCTACACCCAGGCAATATACTCATCGGTGATCCGTCGCCGGCAAAATTAGACGATTCGCTTCAGCCGCGTGCGCCGATTTACGTGTCCGATTTTGGATATGGAACTACGGGGGGAATCACCCCGCCGAAAGATGACTACGAAGGTTTGGTGAAAATCATCAACGAGATGATTCCGCACGTTGATTATTCAACGGAAACGGCCACGCATAGGCAGATTTTGCACGCGATGCAGCGTGACTTAGGAAAGCTATTGAAGGAAGCAGCGGGGACCGAGCGAAGATCTCCGCTAGACTTACTGAAGTATTTGGCGGAAACGAAGAGCTTGGCTCAAGCAGGTGCGCGCCCAAGCGCTAGATGGACCTCGATGTCTTCGGAAAAAGGCCCTCCTGCCGAACCAGAGAACCCGAGCGTTGGTCAGTTCCAAGTTAGCGAGATGATTGGGGACCGTTGGGACTTGTGGAAACGTCTGTTCGTTCCAACAGTGCCCGCGCGCTCGAAGATCCTCGCGCTTGACATCCCCACCGTCGTGACTGGACCCCGCGGCTGTGGAAAGACAATGCTATTCCGTCGTCTCAGTGAAAGATTAATTGTGGAATGTGGAGATGTCGAGGAATTGCCAGTTCGGAGTTATTTTGCAGCGTTGTATGTCAATGCAAACGATTTTGCTGATGCATTTGCACGATTTCCAGAACATCCGAGCGCGAGAGATGAGGCCAACCTAATATGCTACGCAAACCTTTGCATACTGGCCGATTTACTGACCGTTGTATCGGCGAGGGCTGGTCGGCTGTCTGAGCGGCCGACGGACGCCCTGTTGACGCTGATTCAGCGCTGGTTAGTGCCAGACACCTTCAATACCCTACTCGTAGGAGAGGATCGATTAGAGCGCTATCGTGGCGTCCTGGAACAAATCAAATGGTCTTTTCCGAGTGCGACAACAGCCGGTTCTTTTCCGGGGTACGTTGAACTATCGCAGCATCGCTGGTTACCTCGACTCGTACAACATGCACGTGAATGCTGCCCGTGGGTAGATGGTCGCGCGATTTTGGTCTTCGTGGATGATTTCTCGACGCCGCGGGTTTCCGAGTCGATGCAACGAGTGTTGAACCGGCTCTTTCTGCAGCGCTCGCCAGAGTTCCTTGCGAAAGTGGCAACCGAAGCGTGGAGTACGTTCGTTCCAGAGGATTCTAGCGGGAAGAATCTGCAAGACGGGGATGACTACCAATTGGTAGACATGGGGGAGGAGTCCCTGTTTCTTCGGGATCATGAACGCCTTGCCTTCCTGCGAGATGTCTTTTCGAGGAGATTGGAGTCGGACGTGCGGATTCCACGGGGTCAAGCAACTCTTGGTGCGGTCCTCGGGCAGCTTGGTCTTTCTAAAACGGAATTCGCCAGGCGGCTCCGCACGACACTCCAGGAGCAAGGCAAAGTTACAGTCGTAGGAAGCTCGCAACGCCGCGGCAGGTCACGCGGTCGAGTTCAGTATTTTGGTGAGGATGTTTTCTCAAATCTATGGTCAGGGGATACGCGTACCATGATTCAACTAGTTACAGACGTAATTGACCAAGCCGCAGAGGCAGGTTCACGTACCGGTAAGTCGCAGCCCATCAGCATCCCAGTTGACCCGGCCACTCAGGATCGGGCCTTTCGAAATCGCGGCGGCGAGTGGCTAAACTCTCATACACGAAACGAACCAACCCACCCACAAAGGGTCAAGGTAGAGGTAGAGCGCTTGAAGTCAGTGAATGCGGGATATTCGCTGAGAGGTACATACGGGGATCACCTAAAAGCGGTTGTTGAAGCGTTCGTGGGTGCGGCCTCCAGGTTGCTGCTGGGGCCTACATACTTCATCAAAGAGGGAAAAAGGCGACGCGAGGTACCGAGGATGGCATTCCGCATTGAAATCATCGACGAATTTCGAATCGATGGTCTTGCCCGGGAGATCTATCGCGACTTAATCCGATATGGACTATTTATGAGGGACAGTAGGGGAAAGAGTGTTCGGGGTGCTTTCGTTCCGCGCTTGTATCTTCGACGGCTCTTGTTGCCATTTGCGACGCTCGCGCTGTCAAAGCGCGACAGCGTGCCTTTGACGTGTGCAGAGTTTACTCAATTACTCTTAGAACCGGACAATTTCAAGGCCACATTCGCCGTCCGACGATCTCACGGCGATCAGATGATTATGTTCCAGGAGACCCAGCGGATTGGCGAAGCTGACTCCGCTTACGATGACCTAGAGGAAGAGTTTGGTGAAGACAAGAAACGGACCGACAATAAGTAAGATATGAACGAGAGTAGCCCGGAGAACTCTTGAAACTTACTGCGCGAGAATCGGTGATACCACAGCTCCCTGTGTTGGAACATTGTGGTCACATTGATGTTGGAATGCATGACGTCATCGTACACGCGCCCGGATTTGAAGATCGCACGATGGCGATTGCGGAGTGTATTCTGCGGAGCCCCGGTGCGCGGGCCGTGCTGCTGGACTACCGCCCGCGTAATTTAGCGAATCGTTTGATTGATGTACGAGATGCTTTAGTTGCGCGCGGGGTGTTGGTCACAGATCCCGATATGCTCCTATACGACCGATTTGAACCCAATGATTTCGAGTCTCGTCTGTCGGCCCGTCTTGTTGCAAACTCAGCACGGCGTGTGATTCTAGATATTTCAACGATGTCAAAGCTCGCGATACTGCTGACGATGAACGTGTGTTTGCGACTCGACCTTGAAATCGTAATCTTATATTCGGAGGCCGAAGTGTACGGTCCGAGCGAGGCAGAGTTCGAAGAAGCCAAGAAAAACAAGGATTTTCATCGTCCGACAATACAAATCTTTACGGGTGTCCATGGGGTAGTGCGTGCAACTTCTCTCGCTAGTGTAGCGATGCAAGGACAGCCAACGGCTGCGCTGGTGTTTATGTCGTTCAATGACGCGCTGACGCAAGTTCTTTTGAATACTGTGTATCCGAGTCGACTTTTTCTAATTAACGGGAAACCTCCGGTTCACGATTGGAGAGAGGAAGCCACAGCCTGGATTCATGATCAAGTCCGCCGGGAGTGGGTCGAAGACAATCCGATCAATGAGGTGGGCGACGGGGGTGTGCCGAGGCCGCGAAGGGTTGTGTCGACATTGGACTACAGGGAGACGGTGTCGTTGTTGGTGGGTTTGTATTGGCAGCTTTCTGCAACGCACCGCGTTTTGCTGTCGCCATCTGGGAGCAAGATGCAAGCGGTCGGCTGCTATTTGATTAAGGCTCTGCACGAGGACATTCACATCGAATATCCTTCGCCCGAAGGCTTCTTGCCGCAGTACAGTTCAGGCGTCGCGGAGCGTTGGATTCTGAAGTTGGGACATCTAGGGAAGTTGCTGGAGAGGATACGGATGGAGGAGCGCCGGGAATTCTTGGAACTTTCAGTTCGTTGACGGTCGCATGCGCGCGAAGGGAGATACAAGGAAAATGAGCGAAGATGTAGAGGAAAATGACAGTCCTCTGGAGACCGCGGTTGCGCCGATTTCCTTGCCCCGTCCGAAGGTAGCCGCTCTCGATGAGCTTCTGGGCCTACCATTGAAGGTTCTGGATGACGGGTTTGTGCGCGTGATTGACTACATGGGAGACGATGGATCAGTCGTTCAGGCGGCTCGAGTCTCATACGGGGCGGGGACCAAACGTGTTCAGGACGATCGCGGTTTGATTCGGTACCTCATGCGCCACGCCCACACAACACCTTTCGAAATGTGTGAAATCAAGTTTCACGTCAGAACGCCAATGGACGTGTGGAGACAGTGGATTAGGCATCGTACGGCAAACGTCAACGAATATTCGACCAGATATTCGGTGGCGATCGATGCTGCACAACGAACTCCGGCAGGCGAATGGAGAGTGCAGTCTCCAGGAAACAAACAGGGTAGCGCGGGGGTCCTGTCGAGCGAGGATGGAGAAAGGCTGTCAGCCAAGGAAGCCGAGCTTCACAAGAAGGCGAGGGAACTCTACGAAGAGCGGCTTTCGGCTGGTGTAGCAAGAGAGCAGGCAAGAAAAGATCTACCGCTGTCAACCTACACGGAAGCCTATTGGAAGATCGACCTGCACAATCTGCTTCACTTCTTGGATGTGCGAATGGACGACCATGCGCAGCAGGAAATACGCTCATATGCGGTTGCAATTGGCGAACGCGTTGTCGCGAAGTGGGTGCCGCTTGTGTGGGAAGCGTTCCTTGACTATCAGCGACACTCATTGAAATTGTCGCGTATTGAGGCGGAAGTCATAGGCGCGTTGATTTCCGAGGCCACGGACCGGGCGCGGGCGATTGCGGAAACGAATGGCTTACTTAAACCCTCGAAGAGTGGAGGATTGGCGTCGAGTCGCGAACGAAGCGAGCTAGAATCGAAACTTCGGGCTCTTGGTTTGACGCCTCCTTGGAAATAGGCCTAGGGGTTTAGTTCAAACGTAGTAGCGCGAATGGGAGAATCGGTGGCTTGGTGCAGATTGAAAGCGCCGGTGTAAGGAATGTGTATCGTTGTTCGAAGAGCAGCGAATGAGCACCGCGGGGAGATTGTTTCACTTCTCCGTAGGTCACGAATCGGTAGAGACTCTGTTGAATCGATTGGTGGCATGTGGGTCGCGATGGAGGGACCTCGCGTGGTGGGCATAGCTGGAATCGAACTGCTCCGTGGGATTGCCGTGTTGCATAGTGTTGCCATAGAGAAAGAGTTGAGGCGACGTGGCGTTGGTTTGCGCTTGGTGACTCGTAGTATGCGGGATGCTCGAGCCGCAGGCGTCATTGCAATCGCGTTGACAACGATGTTCTGGAACGTCAATTTTTTCCGGCGCGCGGGTTTCGAAACAATATCGCGACGAAACCTTCCAGCACTCCTTCGGCAACATCCGCTTTTCTGTTCGCCAAAATACAAGTACACGACTCCTATGTTTCTCGAGTTCAGGCGGAAACCAGCAGCGAGTCGGAAAAGCCCACGAAGGACCTAGCCGCATGTTCTTCTTTGCCGCCGACGAAGGAGTTGTTGTCAGAAGCAGGCTTCGTTCGACTCTAGGCTGGAGCGGTGAGATAAGGATGTTGCGCAAGGATGCCGCGCTGTTGCTGTGGACGGAGGACGCTTTCACGCGGTTTGGGAAGAGGGGTGCGTTGGTACGCGTCGCCGTGGGAGGATCCCGCTCCGACGGACAAGCAGCGTGCACGTTAGAGTGGCATCTCGATTCGGGCAAAGTGACAGTGCGTCGGCGATGGTCCGGTGAATTCACAGCGTATGTGGCCCGTGAGCCGACTTGGGCGATCGCCTCCCACCTGCGGCTGATTTCTGGGGCTTTTGGTAGTAGACCCCCAGGAACAGTGCGAGTCAAAGCAGGTTGGTCGGTGTCGATGAACTCCTCGAATCCCCTGGCGAAACTGCGGTGGGGGCACGAAGGCCGGTTTCGTTCGACAGCCAGCCAAGACTATCGAAGCACAGTGGCGAGAGCGCGAAGACTGGTGCGAACTTCGGTTGGAAACCAGGACGGGCCGATAGCGCTCTTGCTGAGTGGCGGCTTGGACAGTTCGGTGATCGCGGCGGTCGCTAAAACTCTCGGTAAAAGAATTCACGCATTTGTTTTTGCGCTTCGGCGACCAATACAGCCGCAAGATGAGGCGAAGAACGACCTCGAGCACGCGCGCCGAGTGGCGGCCCACTTGCGGATACCCTGTACGGAAATCCTTCTCGATTCGCGTACGGTGGTACGGAATGCGCCGCTTGCGGTGGCCCTGGGGGAAACGCCTCGTGGAACGATCGTGGATCCATGCGCAGCCTTCATTGAAGTTGCGCGAACAGTACGCAAGGCAGGCTACACACGGGTATTGATTGGCGAGGCGGCGGATGACATTTTTGGGGGACTCGATTTCGCGCTTCGTTACTATCGCGGCCGAGAATTGAAGGAGCACTTTCGGCGAGAGTTGACGGTTGGTCTGCCAGACGAAGAGGCCATCTTGCAAAAGATCTTCGAGCCGTGGGGAGTCTTGTTGGTGGATCCATTTCTAACGCAAGATTTGATGAGTCTTGCCTACAACCTTCCGTTACGGTTTCGAGTCGACCCGAAGCGCAGAATGAAGCGTGTGCTGCGAGACGCGTTTGCGGATATACTGCCGCCGGAGATTGTTGACAGACCGAAAGGTGTGACGCGAGACACTACGCAGGTGCGTTTCGCCATGGAGAAGCATTTTGGTCGTTCTCGGAACCGATACCGTGCCGCATTTAAGAGCTTGTTTGGTCCGAGGTCAAAATGGCCCGGAAAACTAGCTCCCCTACTCAAGAAGAGCTTAATGCCCTAAAGCTGGCGATGGATACCGCGGAATTGAATTTCGACAACGCCAAAGTTGCTTATTTTCACCGCGCAGAATACCAAGGCAAAGAGGTCAGCTATGACGTGCTAAAGGGGTACGCCGAGCGGTATATCGCCGCGAATTACGCGTATCAGAAGGCGTCTTTTGGGAGAATCAGGATTAAACTGTCGGTAGCTCGACTTATGAGGGAGTAGTCTGGGACTGCAAGCGCGCAAGGGCTTTCTGAGCTCCTTCGTTGTCTGGAGCCCTCTTGTAATACTCGATTGCCTTCACACGATCGTCTTTCGTTTCGTAAATCTTTCCCAGCAAATAGTAGCTGTACTGACTGTCCGGTTGGATTTCCAGTGTTTTCCACACCATCTGCTCGGCTAAGTCGTCGCGCTTTTGAACTTCCATATACAGGCGCGCCAGATTTTGCATGGCGGGTAGCCAATTCACTTTGAGCTGTAGTGCTGCTTGAAAATCCTTAGCCGCTTCTTCTCCCAATTGTGGCCTGATTTGTTGGGTAGGACTTGTGAGTGCCCGAAACCAGAGAACAAGACCTTTGACATTCCAATATTCGGCCAGCAAATCGGCCTTCGTCGCCTCGGGAAGGTCCGCTTTTTCTAAGCTAGTCTTAATCAGGGCTATGCGACGCTCGGCCTCGGCTAGCTCGGAATCAAGAGATTTCTCTCCCTTGCGGTGAATCCAAAGGCTCTGCCGAACAAAGAGAAAAGCGAGCATTGTTTCGGCCTGGAGGCGCAACTGCGTCATCTCGGCGGACGGCGTTTGCTTCTCGTTCTCCGCCAACATCTCATTGAGTTGTCGCTCTGCGATGACAAAGTCCTCGGTGCGATATCTCTCGAGGTGTGCCCAGGCAAGATGAAACTTTGCGGCAGGTCGGAGTTCCTTGACACCCTTATCTAATACCTTCTGAAACAGCGCGAGAGCCTCATCGAGTTCCCCCGTGCCTTGCAACGTCTTCACGACTCCTAAATAGAAGAGGGGTAGAACGTCATTCGGGTACTTGCGCACACACTGCTGCAGCGTGCCCGCGGCTCGGCGTAATGTTTGATCCTCTGCCTGCCGCTCGTAGGCCTGCAGAGCCTCGACGCCAGCTGTAAATAGGCGAAAACTCTCGTTATTCGTGAATTTTAGCTGCTGACTGACCGGCACGAGAAAGCCTCCTGGTCCTTACTGTAACAGAGTCGATCCAAGAATGTCACAGGCGACACGCCAAGCGACTTCGCGAAGGCGATCGGCCGCATTAGCGGCCGGACCCGGCACGAAAGGTAGGGGGAGTTGATGCGTCTCTGGGGTCCCGGATGGGCGTGGCCGGTCGGGGGATTCGGATCCACCCAATGATTCTACCCAGGTGCCGCTCGTCATCCATCCCCAGCGGAGTGAGGCATAAGCCGTAATGTCGCCGTTTTGGGCGATGGACAATCCGGATTCAACTCGCCAACAAAAAAAGTGAATGACGGTGTGCAGCAGCTTTGCGATTTTGCTCAAACTTACGCCTTGGATGTCCGGCAGGCTGTCCGCGATTCCGGCGAAGAAGGCCGTGCCGGGAACCAGACGCGAACTGGAACCGACCAAGCCACGAGCATCGAAACCCATACGCCATTGGATTGCCTCGTAGTTGTAGACACGCCGCACGTCGTTGGCAGCCACAGCGATCTCGGCGGCAAGGATCTCCACGGGCGCGTCCGCACTCGCCTTAACGGGCATTTCGATGATCGGTTGGCGGTGGAAATAACGGTAGAGGATGAGAAGCAACAGGCAAAGCAGAAGGATTCCGACGACAGTGGTGTGCCGGGCAGCCCAGCGGAGAGGCGCGATGGTGTCGAGGAGAGGCCAGTACCATTTGCGCATCACGGCCTGCGATTTGTAATAGCCCTGCTGAGCGGCGGCGCGCACCTTACCGTCTTTGGAGCTGAGGGCGTCGCGGTAGGCCTCAGCGGCTTTGCTCCAGTTGCCGGCTTGGGTATCGGCGTCGCCCTCGATGAGTTTGTCCGCCTTGTCGGGCGCGGTTGTGCCATCCGCGCGTGCCAACCAATGCGGCTCAACCGAGATCGTTCCAGCCTCGGTCAGTGTTACCAGGAAAAAGCCTCGTGCCGGGACAGCTTTGTCATGCTGATTTTTTAGGGCAAGGGGCGGGGCTATCCAGGTCTTATGTGCAGTGATTTCATCGGGTTTCGTCTGCGCCCAACTGTAGTCCTGGGAGTAGATAGCGCGGTTGCTGTCATGAAAATGCCCGGCGAATACTCCTAGAACCTCATTCCTTTGCAGGATCTTACCCCAGAGTTGTGCGACGTCGGGCGCAAGGTTCCATGAAGGGTGTACGTCCTTTCCTGTTTTTCCTCGGTAAGGATCCTCGAGGTCTGGGATATGCGTAAAAATGGCGCATGGTTGACCGTCGAGGACCTGGCTTTGAACGCGCTGCATTTCAATTAGCTGAACGGCCCGGTGGGCGTTTGTTGTCTTGCCCCGATCGTTCTTGAAAGTAGCGCTATTCAAGCCGATGAGCCGGATGCCGTGGACCGTCTGGGTCGTCGAGGTTAGGTCAAAGACATCGTATCCGGAGAGGTGCGATTTGAGGTGGGCTAGAAATTCCTGATAACGAACTATTTGGGCTGGATCCTCATTTTCAAGGTCGTTGTTTCCCGGCAAGAAATAGATTGTCCTCACGACGAGTGCCTGGAAGGATCGCGCCAACTCAGCAGCAGAAGCTTCGTCGTCTTGCGGTCTGACGAGTTCCAAACCGATATCACCAGTAAAGACGACGAAGTCGATGGTCTTACCACTTGCCTGAAGGCGGTTGATCTCAAGCACAGCCCAATCTAAAGCAGCGCGATTCTCCAAGAATTCTTCGCTCGCGCCGGGGGGCAGGCGATTTTTTCCGGCATCGAAAAAATGAACATCGGTGAGCTGCCCGAACTTGACGGATTGCGCATCAGCACGCCCCGAGAGGGCCGTGGAGAGTATAAGTATGATAAAGATACTCGTGCGGTAGGACCGGCACATATATGGAGGATTATCGGTGGACACCTACTCGATGTCAACGCGCGTGACGTACCGGCACTTGCCGCTGGCCCGCGAAGCCGTCGAGGTTTTGATCCGAAATCGGGCTCGCATTTCGCCATCGAGCGTGCGGCAGTCGGCAGCGGTGGAACTTCTCGACATGTGTCTGCGCATTAGCGAAGAACTCCTCGCTGGGCCGGCGGACGGCAAACCTAGGGAAGAAATGGAAGCTAGAGTGGCACGCGTGCTGCGAACGGCTGCCGAAGAACAGACAGTTACGCAATCCGCTCGTCTGCGATACGCCCTCGCGGCGCTCCATTTTGTTGAGCGGACACTCGGATTCGAGATCCCTAAAACATCAGGACGTGGAAGTGGTTTGAAAAATGCACGCGCAACGGCAGGAAAACGTCTCGTGATGTGCGGAGAGCGGCTTCGGAGGCAGAACTGCGGAGCCTATTCAACGCCGGATTTTATTGTCCAATCGATGCTGGAAGACTTATTCGCGTTTCTCCGATCGGAGGAGGTTGGTTCCGTCGATGTTTTGGATTTGTCCATGGAAGCCGGACATTTTCCAATCATGTGTTCCGCACTTCGACCCGACCGGCTGCAAATGGAGTTCTTCGGAATTGACCGCGATCCAGCCGCAGTGATGATCGTGAAGCGCATCGCGGAATTTGCTCTTAAAGAGGTCAAAGCAAATCAGTATATGCTTTGCACTGCGTGCTTGAATAGCCTGTTCGATCCGCTTCCGCGATATTGGCCAAAGCGATTCTTGGCCCTTATCGGCAATCCTCCGTGGAGAAGACTCCACGCGGAAGGAACGCAACTCCTCCGGCAGCGCCACGGACATCTCTTGCGTGGGCATGACGAGCGGTATCTGGCCTTCATCCTGAGAGCGCACGAATTGCTGCGACCCGGCGGTTATCTTTGTTATGTCGTACCGAGCGGGTTTCTATTCAATTCGAACGCAGCGCCGGTTCGAAAACTCCTGTTAGAGCAGTACGACATCCTTGGTCTATCCATCTATCCGCAAAGAAGCTTTGTTGAGGTCCCTTGCATCATCCCAGTGTCTTTCATCGCGCGTAAACGTTCGCAATCCTCGGCCGCGCGTCCGTTAACACGAATCGAGCATCATGAGAACAAACTGGGAGGACCGGATCGACCGCGTGGTGTCCAAACAGTTTCAGTCAGGAGTGTTTGGCGCAGACTGCCAGGATACGTTATTCATCCTTTGGCGCGACGAAATTGCGAGTTCCTGCTCGCGGACTTCGGAGGTCAAAAGCTCGAGGACTTTGGGAAACTTCACTTGGGACCTCGGCTCGTACGCGTTGATGGACACGCCCCGCCTTGTGCATTTCGGGCAATTCAAGCACGGGACATTCGGCCGTTTCACGCTTGCCTTCGGAACGCGCGATTGTGGCAGCCCAGTGAACCTCGGTTCAAAATAGCGCCCGATGCCCGTTTGATTCTTGCGGACAAAGTCGTTTTCCAGGAACTGCGGTACATGACACACCGGCAGCGCCTCGTAGCCGCGGTGTCAGGTCCTGGCAGCTATCCGGTAAGCACAGCGTCCATGTTTGTACCGGAAACCCAGGATACGACTCATTTTTTCTCCGCGCTGCTTAACTCCGCGCTAGCGAACGCCTGGTACAAGCTGCAGGATGTCAGTCTATCCATTAAACTCGATCGCCTGCGGCAATTTCCCGTCGTTCACAGCAATAAGACTTGGGAACGCATTGCGGCTGTGGCCCGGGTCTGCGTCGATGTCCGGCGTAGCTTTCATCGGCGGCTACGCGTTTGTACGCTGCCGCTGGAGAACAAGATCCTGGCCGAACGATTCCCGCGTGAGTATGGCCGACTTCGCGAATGCAAGGCGGAGATAGACCGAGAGATCTTCGACCTCTACCAAGTAGCGCGTCCCAAGCGGAAAGTCGCGCTAGAGTTTTCCGCGGCGCGGGTATTCTGACCGTTCGCGGATGCCAATGAGCTCCGCCCGAGCTGTCTCTCGAAATAACTTGACACGTTACTAGTATCTGACCTAGTTTGCGCAAACTATGCTTTCTACTTACCGGATCCTAACCGCACTAGTACAGGTGCTTCTTTTTTGCATTACCGTATCGAGTCTACTGATGGCGCAAGTCGGCGGCGGGGCCGCGTCGAGCGATGCGGACCAGGTCAGCTTCTCAAATGGTGACCGGCTGAGCGGTCGCCTACTGGAAGTGTCGGCCGAATCCATCCGTTTCAAAACCGCCGCCGTTGGAGAAGTCACGATCAAGTGGGATGGCGTAAGACAGATTAGCAGCAAGAGCGGCTGGATCGTTATGAACGCCGAGAATCGCTTCGACGAGAACGCCTTCCGCCAATTTCGTAAGGCAATTGTGACGAAGCCCTCAGGAACTCCGACGGTGAGCCTGGACGAGGCTCCGGCTGTGCCGCTCGATCCTAACTCCAGTGCGAAGTTCGGTGATCGAAAACCCACCAGCCAGGAGTTTTCCGATTGCCTGGGTCCGTATCCTGAGGATCCCTTTCAGCATCAAAGCACGTCCTGGTTTCTGGCGGTGAACGCTCCAGAGAGCATGGTCAACGGAACCAACAGTCAGCAGCAGTTAGGCGGTTCCGCTTCGCTGAACGTTTGCGAAAAAACCAAGATTAATCATTCTGTTCTAAGCGTTGGCGGGCAGCACATGCGCAGTTGGAAAATTCATCAACCCTCGATCGTCACGGACACCTTCGACGCAGCTCTCGAACAACAGCACATGTTTCAGCGCCCGGACGGCGCGGGCGTCTATGGCATTGTCGAGATGTTCTTCAACACTTCTTTGGGTATGGCCCTCGACAAAAGTTTCGGAGTAGGTCTATTTTCCGCGCAATTTACCAAAGGGCGGTTCTCGTATTCAGGAAGAGCGGACGTACGGTACTTCAACGAACGGCGCTACAACGTAGCATCGACGCTGAACTTGGCGGGAGTCCGGCTCGATGAACAGGTTCGCTACAAGTTAGGCAAATTCAGCGTGAGCGAGCATGCATGGATCAACCCCATGCTGAACGACGGGCAGGCACTCGAAGGGTTTGCAAGGCTAGCGCCCGGCGTTTCTCTCGGTCCGTGGGTGTGCCTTAGCCTCAGCCAAGAGGACGACTACCTGGGTAATTCACCACCCGGCAAGCGCAAGAACTATCTGTCTTCCTCGCTGACGCTCAAGATTCAGCATGGCCAGGACGCATGCAACTAGCCGACAGGAGCAAAGAATATGGTTCGTCGAAAATCGCGAAAGAAAACCATAAAGCAAAAGGGAAAGAAGAAACCGAGCAAGAAGGGTTCATCTGCCAAGAAACGCGCCGCGAAAAAACGAACGGAGAGAGTTGGCTTGCAAGGCGAAGCCGCGTCGGTGAGAGCGGTGACGATGACCAAGGCGGACGAAGTGACGGGGTCCTGCGTTTATTTCGACCAAGATGGCCGCCGATCCTGCGAAGATGGAGTCACCAAAAGCTATTGCGACAAGATCAAAAACTCCACCTTCACGCCCCATGGAAGGTGCTAAGGAGATTTGCGCACATCCTAGCGACAAAGTACCGAAGTCCAAGTGGGTTCAGGTTGTACCGTTCCTGCGACGTGTGCGTCCATCTTAGGTTCTTCCCAGGCTCAATGCCCTCAAACTCTGTTGGACGAGACGACGAGTCGCAATGGGCGCTGGTTTGAGACTGAGATAGAGAAACTAGACCGATAGGCTGAAGACCGCCGCAGTTCTTTGAAACCCGAATTAGACGAGCTAGAGGCATTCAAAGAGGCCAAGAAGGCCGCGCGTCTCGCGCCGCCGCTGCCGGAGAAACTGGAAAGGCAGCGCGCGGCGAGAACACTCGAAACGAAGCGCGAAGAAGCGTGGCGCGCATATGATGAAGTCAGCCGCGACATTGATCGACAGAAAGGCTCTTTGCTCGATGAGGTTAGCCACGGGCTTGAGCAGCAGATTAATGAAGAGCGGCTATTTGCATTCCGCTGGAACCTGATCTAGAGAACACGTGAGCAGCCACGTCTTTCTTCCGAAACTAAAGCTATGTGTCCTTTACGGTAGAGTATTGTTGAATTTTTGGACTGACGATAAGATAAGCGCAGATGACGATGCCGCCTTCACTTGTCGCAAAGATTGTTCGGCACGTAAACCGAAAAGAGTGGTGGCACGTTCCGCCGCAAGATCCTGACGCGTAAGTGCCTGAACGAGCCCGGAATCGAATGGGGGACAGTAGCTAGCGGATTCGTGCCGGCCGGGATACCGTGTTTCTCCGCACTTGACGTTGCCCATAGCGAGTATCCGGCGCAACTTCATAGATACCGCCATCGGCAAACTCGATGCGGAGAGCGGCTATGCGCTCGCAAGGTGGATTTTTGAGCTTTCTGATTAGCTGTTTAACAGTCATTGTTTTGCATCCTCTCAATCCCGGACATACCTACAAACGCGATCGCCGCCCTATTAGGAAACCTCACGTTAGTTCTTCAGGCGTTCGCCTGCGAATTCACGTGCCGCGTTTAGCGTTTGCACTATTGCGGTGACGCCACCATGATCTGGGTTGTATTTGCAAGATGCCGCTCGGTAGCCGTATTCGACGAGCTTCAGCGTAACACTCTCCTTGACTTCGGCGAACAACAACTCCATGGGAGAGACTTCCAGGACTTCTGGGATTTTATCGATGATGTCGCTATTTGGGCCAACCTCAAAGAATCTGAAAGTAAGTAAACTTTTTCTTGTAGATCTTAGCGAACTGTTGCGCCTCTATGACGTCGACACGGCGCTCGCCCAACTCGCATTTGGACACGAACGTGCGTGATTTGCCGAGAAGCGCACTCGCTTCAGTCTGGAGCAAGCCAGCATCTACTCTGGCTTGCCGGAGGAGAGTGAGGAACTCCTTATATGCCCTCTGGTAGGTTGCATCACCCTTGTTCACACCATTACATATAGTCGGCCTTGACACAGTCCCCAAATTGGGGAATGATCAGGTCCGGGTTGTTGAGGTGGGCTTCCCTAAAGTGGCGAGTCTGCACGACGGCGGAACCATCAGTATCGCTCCAGGGGCTTGGTACTCTGGGGGCGCCACGTCTATCCATGCTCGGTCAAGGCTCGACGATCGCTTTGACGACGCGGTATATCAATTCAATTTCTTGCGGTTTGGACTTATTCAGAAGGGAATCGAGCTTTCCTCGCAAGGCCTTCTCTCCCTCTTCGCGTTCGAGGAGCAGCAGGTGATGGGCTGGGACGCCAAGCGCCCTGGCCATCGAAGCGATTGTATCCAGGCTCGGCACTTTTCGCCCTCTCTCTACTTCACCCCAATAATTCCCACTCAGCCGGGCGCGCTCAGCGGCCTTCTCCAAGCTAAGATTCTCAGCCTTCCTGAGCCTCCGAACGCGCTTGCCGAACAATGCTTTAGTGTTGTCCATATCCGCGAACAACAATAGCGAGGGAAATGCGTGAGTAGAACAATCTAAAGAGTTATTGGCTATGGCAAAGTGCACTCTATAGAGTTATATATTCTAACTTTTTAACTCTTTGGGCAGTGGGCAGGGAGAGGCGAAGTCCCAAATCGGAACCAGGCCCTCCCGGTACCGACAGCATCTCACGAGACCGCAATGAAAACGCAGGTAGACGACTTAAGGAAATTCTCAAATCCGAAGAACACACAAGTGCGTCAACGCGAGCTTTCTCGATGGACGCAAGAAGCCCTGTTGCGTCTGGCCGCAAACCCGCAGGATGCCTGCGCACTCGTTACAGTTTACGACTCGTATGGCACTGATCTGAAGGCTTCAGCAATTCGCTGGTTTGGAAGAGACGCCGAAGTCCGCAACAGGGCGATCAACAGCATCCTGGCGGCGATAGGTCGACAGGCGGGAAGTTACGATCCGCAATCTATGAATGCCTCAGAATGGGTCAGCCGGATGGCCGACGCTGAAGCGAGAAGACTGCGCGAAGCTGTGGACGCAGGAGGTAGCAGGGGCAGGCGTACAAGGAGGGCCATATGAGCCCTCGCGCAGTGCTCAGTCAAGATCACCTCTATTGGTTAGGTCATAGAGAAGGCAAGAATCCTGCAGGAGCGCTTCGACAGATCGGGCTGGTCTGGAAACCGACCACAATTTCAAATTGGATCACAGCAACAGCGACTTCATCAGCTGCAGAATGGTTCGCCCAGCTCGCCCCATTCAATCGGGACACTTCTCCATTCCGGTTCCCGTCAAAGCGTGGGTGTTTCGCTCCTCTATGTGATTATCCAGCCTGGACTAAATCAACGCTGCTCACGTTGTCAAACCGTACCGAGATTAGGGTGCTCGGCCGTCCGGCCATTAAGCTCTTGAGTTTACACGGGTTGTTAAGTATCGCCAGATATATGCCATTGACAAGAGCCCTCTCAACGCGATATCTAGGCGTTCAGACAGGCGGGTCGACGTATGGTGACTCGGCTGCCAAGGAAAGCGGTTCGGTCCCCGGGACTCTTGACAATCAGGGGAAAGAAGCCCGGTCTTGACTCCTTTCAGGGAAGGTCGGTCGAGAGATTATTGCCACGTCGGAAGTGGTCGGTTTCCCGACCACTCTTCATCTATTGCTACTTCACGTCAAGCGAAGAGACGCTCGGTTCAGAATAGGGCGGCTCATCCTTGGCTATCTCGGTCGCTTGAGTCTACCCCGCCAAACTCCAAGCCAATAGTGGGATACCGTCCAGGGCATCCTTTTGGATTCCGGGAAGCTTTCCACGGAATTTCTTGCACCCAACCTCAGTCTGCGCCTGCCGCACGAGGCTTGATTCCATTCTGTTGTCCCGAGACCGCGAGTGCAGCCTCGCAGGAACTGAGGGCAGCATGAGTTCCTCCGCTGCTCGCTACTTTCCCGGAGTCTTTGCGAGACGTAACGGCAACGGCGCGCATGAACAGATTTCAGATGGCTCCTTCGACAGGTCGGAAGCGTGCACCGAAAAAGCTGAAATGGAGGAAGCCGATGTCAGTGATGAAGCTTTGATGCTTCGAATCCAAGAAGTAAAGGACATGGCCGCACTCGGGGTTCTCTATCGACGTTATGCAAGGATCGTTTATTCGGTTTGCGCTCGGATAATAAGAGATCCGCACGAAGCAGAGGATCTCGTTCACGAAGTGTTCCTATCCTTATATAAAAGGTGTGGGTCATTTGATGCGAACAAAGGCACTGCCCGTTCTTGGTTGCTCCAGCTGACCTATCACAAGTGCTTTGATTGGCGCGATTATTTGAGGGCCCGACACGGATTTCGGCAGGGAAATGGGGAAGGGAAGATATCCTCCAGCTTATCAGAGTTAACGGAAGACCAAGACCCTGCGGAGCAATCAATCCGTGTTGACTTGGTGAAAGCTGTGCTCGCGAGGCTTCCGAGAGAGCAGCAGCTCACATTCCAGATGCGTGTTGCAGGTTACACCTTCAGTGAAATCGGCGAGAGGTTGAGTTGCTCACCCGGAAACGCGAAGCACCACGCCTATCGAGGCATCCAACGTCTGAGACGGATCGTATTCGCCGTGGACAAGCCGAGGCCGAGCCAGGCGGCGCAGCGAGGAACTAAACTTCAAGCGAAGAGCACCCAATGAGTTCACAGCACTTAAGCGATGACCTTTGCCTGGACTATGTGACCGGCGAATTGTCGGTTGATGAGAGGCAATCTTTCGAGGGCCACCTCGGCGAATGCTCCCAGTGCCGACAAAGCGTAAAGGAGTACCGAACAATTTTGAGAAGTGGGGTGCCGCTCGTAGCCGATGATGCTGTCGATGACCTGACACTTGATTCTGTGCCGTGGTCTATTGAAGAGGGCGAGAAAAGGCTTTACGCGGCCATCGAAACACAAGCTCGGACTAGAGGTTCATTCGAGGACTTGAAGGACGGGGCGAAGCCCCTTCCACGAAAGACTTCGGAGGCACGTTTAGCGAACTTCCTCCTTCCATCAAATCTACGCGTCCAATTGGCGGCCGCTGCCTCGTTGATTCTCGCACTCGCTCTTGGAATGTACATTTACAGGATTGGCTTGAAACGAGGTCGAGAGCAATCTCAGGTAGTCGAACAATCAAAGAGTGATAACGCAGCTTGGCGGGCGCAGATTGAAAGCCTTGCCCATGAAAGAGACCAGATTGATGCAAGTTTGAGAGAGCGAGAGACCATTATCTCTGGATTGAAGGCCCAACTCAAAGAACAACGAAAACAGAACGAAGAACTACAGACTCTGCTGCAGTCTGCAGGCCAAGAGGCGCGAGAGCAGACGGAAAAGGTTGCCGCAGAACGCAATACGCTCGTTCGCAAGGGCGAAGAGGAGGAAGCGATCCTTGGGGCAACACAGAAAAAGCTCGAAACACTCGAGCAAGCAAAGACAAGTGACGCCCTCCGGTTAACAAGTCTCGAGAACCAAATTCACCTCATGTCGCAGTTGCTTAAAGACAAGGACGCAACCATTGATGAACAACAGCGATACTTAGCCTCCGACAGAGACATCCGTAACCTCATGGGTGCGCGTGATCTGTACATCGCAGAAGTGTACGACGTTGGGGGGAACGGGAAGAGAAGGAAGCCGTACGGTAGGGTGTTTTACACCAAGGGAAAGTCGTTGATTTTTTACGCCTATGACCTTGACCAACAACCCGGTGCAAAGGAGGCGAGCACCTTTCAAGCTTGGGGTTTACGCGGTCCAGATCGAAACGCTGCACTTAATTTGGGTGTGATGTACGTAGACAACACCACGAATAGGCGTTGGGTGTTGCGATTCGATGATCCTGAGGCCCTCAAGAAGATCAACGCGGTATTTGTGACCGTTGAGCCGAACGGTGGAAGTCCGGCACCGCGGGGAAAGCAAGTGCTGTTTGCCTATTTGGGCGAAGAGCCTAATCACCCTTAGTTAGGTGTGTTTCTTTGATTTTTTTCCTGCCGAACTCTCGAGGCAGGGCTATTTATTCGCAGGAAATTGGAGCTGCGCGTTGGTCCCTTTTTTCGCGTAGCTCCGTATATTGAGTGAATCCCCGCACCAGACAAAATTTGAAAGAGAGGTAAGCGTGAAACAGCGCATTGGTGTGCTCGTCTTCTTTTTTTTGTGTTCGTCACTTACCTCTGAAGCCCAAGCGCCCACGGCCGTGGTGAATGGTCAAGTCCGCGACACGTCGGGTGCGGCCGTCCCGAAAGCCAGCGTGGAAGTCATCAACGATGCAACGAACGTTCGATACACGACCGAAACAAATGACGAAGGGATCTATTCTGTGCCGAATGTTCCTCCTGGCACATATCACATTCGTGTCTCAAAGCAAGGATTTAAAACGATCGTCCACCCCGACATTACCCTCAATGTTCAAGACGCCAAGGCAATCGGCTTCACTCTTCCTGTGGGCCCTGTATCTGACACGGTCACTGTTGAGGGTGGCGCGCCCCTGATTAATACAGAGTCCGCTGCGGTGGGCACGGTTGTGGATCAAACCTATGTGAAAAACATGCCTCTGAATGGGCGAAGCCTTCAGGATTTGATCTTGCTGACACCAGGCGTGGTTACGAATAGTCCACAACAGCAAAACGCCACCTCGATCGGACACACCGGCGAGTTTAGCGTAAATGGACAGCGCACTGAGTCGAATTACTACACGATAGACGGCATCAGCGCGAACACAGGGATCGCTCCGGGCGACTTCGGGTCTGGAAACAGTGGCTCCGTCGCTGCATCGACTGCCCTAGGGACTACTCAGGCGTTTGTTTCCATAGACTCGCTCCAAGAGTTTAGAGTCCAAAGCTCAACGTACTCGGCTGAATACGGCAGGAGTCCCGGAGGACAATTCGCTTTCGCGACACGTTCAGGAACAAATCAGTGGCATGGCTCGGCCTTTGAGTACTTCCGCAACGACTACCTTGACGCCAATAATTGGTTCAATAATTTCTTCGGGGAACCGAATCCGCCTCTTCGACAAAACGATTTTGGTGGAGTCCTGGGCGGTCCCGTCAGGATTCCGCATCTTTACAACGGCAAGGATAAAACGTTCTTTTTCTTCTCCTATGAGGGTCTGCGACTCCTACAGCCCCAAGCCGCTACGCGAAGCCAAGTAGCGGATACCTACCTGCGGACTTGCACGGCAGCGCCGCTTAGGCAAGTGTGGAATGCTTTTCCACAGCCGAACGTCCCCGGTCCCGCTCCTGACTGTAGTAAAGCTGATCCCAATACTACGGGCGTCGCCGACTTCGTAAGCAGTTGGTCCAACCCGTCCTCTCTGGATGCGTACAGCATTCGATTCGACCACTCTTTCGGCGATAAGCTGAAGCTATTCTTACGTCTTGCTGACACACCGTCTGTCGCAGTCAGCAGGTTGCGCGATGATGTCGGGGCCGGAACTCCTTCCATCAGGCAGGCCTTTCAATCCATATCGCGAATCTATACGTTTGGCGCGACAAGTGTGCTATCGCCTCGTATTAGCAACGACTTGCGTCTCGGCTATAGTACGACCTCTGCCCACGTCAGAGATTCGATCGATAGTTTTGGGGGAGCAGTTCCGGTCGACCTCGGCCAGCTCCAGCAGGTCGGCAATTCGCCAGCAGGCTATTTGGTTGAGATGGATTTGGTTACAGGGACTACAGCGCCGGCAATTATCCAAAGGGTTTCGTCCGGACTACAGCGCCAACTGAACGTTACTGACACCCTAGGTGCCGTGTTTGGGCGCCACCAACTAAAGGTCGGCTTCGATTATCGAAGGTTAACCCCCGTCGAGGGATTTGGGTTTCCCTTTGTGGACTACGTTTTCCTTTCGACGAGCGGAGCGACGGCAAACAACCCTGATTTCACGTTCGCCCTCAATGGCCCGGCTGCATATCCTCTCTATACGAATTTCTCGGCATTCGCTGCGGACGAGTGGAAAGTCCTTGCGCGCTTGAATGTTTCCATTGGATTGCGGTGGGAAGTGAACCCTCCACCCGGGGTGACACAGGGCACTAAACCATTTACCGTTCGTGGCGCCGACAATCTGGCGACCATGACCCTTGCTCCGCAGGGAACGCCGCTCTGGAATACCGCGTGGTTCAACTTCGCGCCACGTCTGGGTGCAGCGTACGTTGCACGTCAAGCTCAAGGACACGAGACCGTCGTGCGTGCGGGAGGTGGTTTGTTCTTTGATACTGGGCAGCAATTGGGGTCAGAGGGTTTCAGCGGTGTCGGAGTGATCAACTTAGCCTTTTTGAGCGGAAGCCAGGCAGTGTTCCCAATCCCTCTTTCAAGTGTTCCGCCTGCCGTAGCGGTCCCGATCGTACCCTATAATCCAGTGTATGCGTACCCTCCTCACCTGCAGCTTCCATATACCATTCAATGGAATGCCGCAGTCGAACAGGCGCTTGGATCTTCCCAGTCGGCGTCACTCACTTACGTCGGCTCGCATGCCGGAAGGCTCTTGGAGGATAATCAAATCCACGTGACACCCTTCAACGCGAATTTTGGAGATGTCGTTTTTCTTCGAAACGGACTGACAGCTGACTACCATGCGCTTCAGGGCCAATACAAGCGGAGGATATCGCATGGCTTGACGGCTTTGGCTTCATACACGTGGAGTCACACCATCGATTACGGTTCCTATAATTTTGCACTCCCCTACAAGCGAGGGAACAGTGATTTCGATGTTCGGCATTCTTTTACTTCGGCTTTCTCATACGACCTACCGAACGCTTTTCAGAGTGCGCTTGGTCGCGCTCTCTTGAACCATTGGGGTCTTGACGCACGCTTCACGGCACGCACTGGATTTCCGGTAACGTTGGATGGCAGGGTGGTAAATGACCCTGCTACAGGACAACATTTCAATGCGGGACTGAATCTGGTTCCTGGCGTTCCTGTTTATTTGTACGGTCCCCAGTTCCCGGGAGGCCGATCTATTAACCCCGCCGCATTCTCGAACCCGCCTGTGGGATCTCCCGGCAATGCACCTCGAAACCTTGTGCGAGGTTTCGGTGCTTGGCAAATGAACACTGCTGTCAGGCGGGAGTTTCCACTGGGGGAAAGGTTAAAACTACAGTTCCGGGCGGAGGCGTTCAACATTTTCAACCATCCAAACTTCGGGACGATCAATCCCTTCTTTTTTCAACGGACCTTTGGCCAAGCGACTTCTACATTGAATGCAAGTCTTGGAGGTCTGAGTTCTCTGTATCAGACTGGAGGGCCGCGTTCGATGCAGCTCTCCCTCAGAGTCGCTTTTTAATTGGCCTTCTTGCCAAGCAGCACAGCCGTGCGGGGTTTCGTCTTTGGCCATCACCTAATGGGATTCGGGACGACGCGCCGGAGAGCCCTTCTATGACTGACGGAAGACACCGGTGCTTGGCTTTGACTCTGCTCAAGAACACACTAGCTCATTTTGTCGTTCTGATTCAGGCTTTGCACCTTTGCGCACAAACTTCGAGCATTTCATCACCCAAAGCAACGGGGCATCTGTTCGACGTCCGAGATTCAGTAGAAATGTCGCGATTCTTAAGAAATGACCCTCGGATTACCTGGTCGCCTGACAAAAAATACATCACGTTTGTCACCACGCGTGGCATCGTCGAATCCGACAAAATCGAATCCACTCTTTGGATCGTAGCCCGTAATCAGATAACCAAAGTTCTCGCGACAGGGGCAAGCACTGCGAAGATTGTTCCCACAATTGGAGCGAGGCTGAAAGCAACTCCCAAAGCACAAGCATTCGATTCCTACAATCCGCTCATTACAGACGAGCGATGGACAAGCGATTCCAAAGGACTGCTGTTCCTAGGGCAGACCTCGAATGGTAACCGCAGGCTCTTCAGAGTCGACCTGCGTTCGAGGGGCATGCGCGGACTAACATCTGCGAACCACGATGTCAGTCAATTCGAGTCGGGGACGGGGACAATGGTTTATCGGGCGAGCCCCTCTCGCGAGTTGGCCCTGCCCGGGCTGGCGATCAACCTAGATGCGAGAGACGTAACTGGGGCTCCACTCGACGCTATTCTTCCATTACATACTGAAGGCCAACGCTATGCATACGAAAGTGAGCTGTGGACCATTCGTGGTAGCCGAAACATGGCAATAAGAGATCCGAGAACGAAGAAACCAGTTCCTCTGTGGAATGATCCCACGCCATCCGTTCCTGGTCTTAACCCCCTATCGATTTCGCCGGATGGCCAGAAAGTGGTGGCGTTAACTCCCAGCAGAAACGTTCCACGGTCATGGGAGGTATTTGAACCATTTCTTGCCGAACTCAAGATCCGTTTCACAAATGGTACCCTCAGCCGAGAGGATGACTCCAGGCTTCTTCAATATGCGATTGTTGATTTAGAGAGGGGAACAGCGGAACCACTTATTGATGCCCCAAATGCCTGGGCGCTTGGTTATACCGACGATAATCTGGCGATTTGGTCCCCCGGAGGAGGCAAGCTCCTTCTGACCGACACTTATCTGCCGTTGAATGAGAATCGGATAACCGAGCGTGAGAGGGAGGCCCGTCGCCGGCCGTGCGCTGCCGCGGTCGTCGATATTAACAATAACGTGACCACTTGCGTCGCGTACTCGAAGGGAAGGACATCGTCACTCCGGTCGGCGCGCTTTGGCAGAACTGATGATGAAGTGTCACTTCGATTTGGTCGTGCCACTATTGAAGACCGTTTCCAGTTTCAGGATGGGAACTGGATGCCTGTTGGCGACCCGCATAAGGCGAAGCAAGATGACAATCCATCGGAAAGAGCCAAGCTTAGTTTAGCTTCAACCGAGGACTTGTCAGTGGAGATTCGCCAAGACCTCAACACTCCTCCATCTCTGTGGGCGACGGATCGCAAAACGAGACAGAGCAAGATGATTTGGGATCCTAATCCTGGCCTAACGACGGTAAGTTTAGGTCAGGTCTCGCTCTTGCGTTGGAAAGACACCTCTGGGTATGAATGGTCGGGAGGCCTGGTGATGCCTCCCAATTACATCCCTGGACAGCGCTACCCGCTCGTAATACAGACCCATGGGTTTCCTCAACATGAATTCATGACGGATGGCGTGTACACAACCGCTTTCGCGGCCAGAGCATTAGCTTCTCACGGCATAGTGGTACTCCAGATGGCCGAGCGGTTCGATGATTTGGTCACAGCACAGGAGGCATCGAATCGAGTTCTTGGGTTCGAATCAGCGATCGATCAGTTGGCGTCCGAGGGGCTGGTTGACCCGAAAACGGTCGGGATAATTGGTTTCAGTCGAACGTGCTATCACGTGGAAAGCGCATTGATCCATGATCCGGAACGATTCGCCGCAGCTACAATTGCAGACGGTGTAGACGCCAGCTATGTCCAGTATTTGTTGTTCGCCGAGTCCACGCTGTCGCGTGAATCAGAGCAGATTTACGGCACCGCTCCATTCGGGGAAGGGCTCAGGGAATGGACGCAACGCTCCCCAGGGTTTCGTCTAGATCGAATCCAAACGCCATTACGTATCGAAGCAATAGGCGCAATCAGCTTGTTAGGCGAGAGAGAGATTTACGCGTCCCTCTGGAAACAGGGGAAACCCGTTGATTTGATTTATTTCCCCGATGGCCAGCATATCCTTCAAAAGCCGCTTGAGAGGATGGCGTCTCAACAGGGCAATGTGGACTGGTTCCGCTTCTGGCTCTTGAACGAGGAGGACCCTGATCCAGCCAAGCAGGAGCAATACGCCAAATGGCGGCAACTGCGAGCTCAATCCGTTGGTCGTCCGGCGCTACGTTGAACGCTCTGAACTGGCCTTGGATGACCTCCATTTCCCCCCGCGAACATCCCATTCATAATCGCCTTATTTAGACTATTCGTCCGCCTCATAGGCATTAACAGTCACCTCGATCAAAGATCCCGCGCTTTCGATTGGGGGAGCGACCTTCTGAGTCCCACTTCGAACGGCATCCAGCGAATTGGCCTGACTTACGATCTCGGGTTTTCTATACTCCATTGTCACTTCATCCTTTGTCGCTCGTATTGTGGCCGCCCAGATTTGTTGGACACCCCGGTTTGCGACTGGAACGCATTTCAAAACTCCATTCGACGCCTTTAGAATCGATGAATTAGAAGAGGAGGGGACTCTGAAGTAGATTCTATTCATCTGCCTCGTAGGCATTTGTAGTCTGGCGCATAGAAAGCCAATAGTTGTCGGATATGAACGTCAGTTTGTGAAGGGCAGTTTGAATAGCATCCAGCAAATGAGCCTGGGCGACCACCTTAGGCTTTGCATATCTCATTGTATATGTCCCTCTTTTTCAGCTAAGTTTGTGGGGCGCCCAAGTTTGTTGGGCGCCCCGGTTTGTGACTATTCGTCTGCCTCATAGGCGTTTGCAGTCACCTGCTTTATTTGTCCCGAGGCGCCGTCGGTTGGGAAAGCAACCTTGCTAGTCCCACTTTGAACGGCATCCAGCGAATTGACCTGCCTTACGATCTCTGGTTTTGTGTATTCCATTTTACTATCCTCCAGTTTTTGTGAGTTTGAAACATTCAATCCTTGCGGATCGAATCTTTTTAGGTTCCTTCGGCTCTGCGGCATAGACTTCATTTGTCGTGCCTCGCTTTGTCAGTCTGAATTTGTTGTGACTCTTGCACTGTAGCAATGCCTTTGAGTGACAACGACTTGTGCTTTTGCATGGGTCATGATCTGCCGTTTTGCCGTCTCCTCAGTTTTTTTCAACCGGGACTAACGTGGGCGCAAAACCGTCCAGTGAATCTCGCGCATTTTTGCCGCTACTGGCCGAGACTCGATGCTCGCATAGATTCAGTAGCCAGAATTCGATGCTTAAAGTGCGTATGACAGTGACGGTAGGAACCTCCTTGCCGTCGCGAGCTTTCTGCAAGGCTGCCAATAGGTTCTTAGTGTCAACGATGCCGAGTGAACCGCTGACCATTTGCTGAGTCAGCTTGGCAAGACGGGCCCACTCAGATGAAATCGCAGCCATTGTCGCGCGGGCGACGTACGCCTTGCGCCTCCTGTTCAGGACTTCATCGGGGACGATGTTGACCAGGGCGCGGCGCATTAGGGAGCGCCGGTGGCCGGGGCGGACGAGTTGTTCGCGGGGGACGGCGTACATGAATTCGAGGAGGCCACGGTCGAGATAGGGATAGCGTTTTTCGCGCAGCGGGTCTGAGGATAAGGCATCGCACGCGAGTTGCCGTTGCAGGACTTGCAGCGCGGAGATGTTCTCTTGAAACGTCGGCAGAGGGCCAAACAGGCGGAGCCTGGTTTCGTAGCCTTGCAAGGCGGCGCGATTGCGTTTAACGAAGGCTGGGTTGAGCCAGGGGGCAGGGCGCTTGTGTTTCGGGACGCCGACGAGCGCGGGCGGGAAGAATCCGCGTGCGGCGTCAAAGAGCAGGTAAAACCAGGGCTTTCTCTTGTTGAGCGCCCAGACTTTCAATTGGTGGGTGAGAGTACGGAAGTGGCCTCTTGCCAGGAGATCTTCCAGTTCGGGCGTCGGAGTTGGCACGCCGCCCATGACTTCGTCGCCGCCGATGCCGGAGAGGACGACGCGGTTTCCTTGCGAAACCATGCAAACAGCAAATTGGCGGCTAGCTTCAGTCGGACGACTGCCTCCGGAGCCGGGAGTGGCGGCAAAGCGGTTATTGTCAAGGTCGAACTGGAATGACTCCTGCTTACTAACATCAATATGGGTGCCGGTGCGACCGCGTTTTTCTTCGACCTTGGTGAAGTAAGGGCGCTCGTTCCAGTTGGGCTCGGAGTCGTTGTAGTAGGAGAGGGTGTCGAGGCGCGGAGTTTCGCTGCCCGCGCGGGCGATGATGGTGTCGGCCATACACACGATGGAGGAGGAGTCCATGCCGCCGCTGAGTTCAGCGAGGATAGGACTGTCGGAACGGAGGCGGCGCCGGACAGCTTCGGCGAAGACGGCGCGGAAGTGCTCCTCGTATTCGGCGTCGGTGAGGTAACGGATTCTTTTGCTGGAATCGAAATCCCAGTACTTGCGGATGGTGTGTCTTCCCGGACGGAGCAGCACCGAAGACGACGGCGGGACAGAATGGATGCCGACGTAGGGCGTCAGGTGTGCGGCGGGGAAGAACGAAAACCAGCCGGCGATGTACTCTTCGCAAAGGGCGAAAGTTTTTCCTGCGAAGAGAACGAGCGGATCGAGGATGGTGCTCCAGGTGACCTGCTGACTGTCGAAGGAGTAGTAGAGATGGTGCGTGCCGATGGGGTCTTTGGCGAGGATCAGCGAGCGGGCGTGCGGATCCCAGAGGGAGAGAGCCCAGTCGCCGATGAGCATGGCGAAGCAATCGCTGCCCCAGTATTCGTAAGCCGCCGCGACGATGGCGACGTCCGTGGAGGCAGCGGTCACAATGTCGCGCAGCTGCCGGATCAAATCCCCGCGGTTGTCCAGCCGTCCGTCCCAGGTGAGGATGGCGCCAGATGGCGTGACGTGAGGCTGCGTTTCGCGGCGAGATTCTTTGGTGGTATGGAAGGCGTGGTAGAGAATGTTGATGTTGGCTTTCGAATAGGAGCCCCCACCGTCTGGGCCGTAGGGTGCGATAGAGGCTTTCGCCTTTTCGAGATAGTCCCGGTCGACCGGCTTGCCGTCGAAATTCCATCTGCCAAATTGGACGCTCATAGCGATCTTTCTCCAGCAAGGCTCTTTCAGCACCGGTCGAGAATTGCGTACATTTCGGGCGTATACGGCTTGTCGTTGACCACGCGGCCATCGACTTCGACCCAGGCATGCGCTTTGAATGGCATTTGCTGTGCTCCAATCACCAATTGCGCCGGCACACCGTATTTCTTGAGGAGGCAAGCCGTCGCAGCGGACCGCTGCAGGCAGAGCGCTTCCTTCCAATACCAGATGCAGGCCATGTCGATCGCCGAACAGATGCGCTCGACTACGTCAGGAGCAGGCGTTTGTTTTGCGATGGGATAGTTGCGGACTTTGTTGTAAAGGGCCGCGAAGTTACCCCGCGCCAGGTAGAGGTCGAAATGAATCAGCTTCAAGTACGCTTTCAAGATGAGAAACGACATGAGCAAAACCTCCACCTTTTAGATTGGCAACTGCAGCTGGTCGGACAGAAACGCCATGCGATCCGTCAGGGCTTCAACGCGCTCGCTGAGCGGAAGCACCGGGGAATGCCCGCGAAACTTGCTGTAATCGAGAAAAATGGGACGTTCAGAAATGTTGGCCGCCTGCAGTCGCGCGGTCATCTTGCGAGCGTGCAGCGAGTTGCAATTCCGGTCGGCATCGCCGGAGACGATCATCGTGGCGGGATAGGCTACGCCTTCGCGAACCCGATGATAGGGAGAGTATTTTGCGAGAACGGCGAAGTCCTCTGGATCCTCCACAGTGCCAAACTCATCCTTCCAGACGTGAGCGTTGTCAAAGAGGTGATAGCGAAGCATGTCCAGCATGGGAACCATGCAGACGACCGCGCCGAACAGGTCCGGCCGCTGTGTCAGGGCCGCACCTACGAGCAGCCCAGAGTTTGAGCCGCCAAAGATGGCTAGTTTTCCGGGTGCGGTTCGTCCAGTCTTGAAGAGCCACTCCGCGGCGCACAGGAAATCATCGTAAGCTGTTTGGCGATTACGTCGCTTGGCGGCGTTGTGCCACTCGACGCCGAATTCCGAACCACCGCGGATGTTTGGCAAAGCAAACAAACACCCGCGTTCCATCAAGAAGGCGACAAAGATGCTGAACTGCGGCGTCATGGAGACGCCGTAGCCGCCGTAAGAGGTCATAATCGTTGGGTTCCCGCTACGCTTTAGGACATCCCGTCGGCCCACGAGAAACATGGGGATTCTTGTGCCGCCCTTGGACATGAACCAGATCTGCGAATGAGTGAAATCGGCGGAATCAAAGGGGATGTTCTTTTTGGCCCAGAGCGTGCGCTCGTTACTCTTTGCGGAGTAACGAAGTATTCCGATCGGCTCGGTGAATGATTCTGTTTCTATCAGCAACTCATCGCTTTCCGGGGAACCACCAATGATGCGCAGCGTCTCGTCGTTTCGAATGGGCATTTCCCCGGTTTTCTTTCCGGAGAAATCGAAGATAAAGACGCGATGCTGCATATCTTTCATGTAGGAGACAAAGATGGAGTCTCGGGCGACGAGCCAATTGCTGATGGGCGTGTCGTTTTCCGGGATGATATCGATCCACTCGTGTTCCCCGTTCTGCTGAATGCGGATTTCGACGATGCGTCGATTCGGTGCATAGCGGTCTGTGATAGCCAGAATCTTGTCGTCTATCAGCCGCAAGCCAAGCATGTAGTCGATGCGGTTGAATATAAGCTTAGGTGGCCCACTTCCCTCGAATGGCTGCAGATAGATGTCCGTGAGCGTCTTGTCGAAAAAGTGATAGACGAAGAAGCCGAGCCGGTTTTTATCCGAGAGCAATGCCAGCCGGAGTTTCTCGTCTTCGCCAGCGAAGAAAATCTCCCGGTCATCCCTAGAGGGCGTTCCGATAACGTGTTGATACGCGGCGCGATAGAAGGGCCGCTTGGCATCGAGCGCCTCAAGGACGTAGTAGAAACTTTTCCCGTCGGGCGCGAATGCAAATCCACGCAAGTACCCGCGAGGAAGGAGATCGGGGAGGCGCCTCCGAGTCTCGATTTCGAGGAGCTCAAATGTCCCCGTTCTCTCTCCCCCTTCTTTCACTTCATACAGGAGCAATCGACCGTCAGGTGAAATTCGCACAGGCTTGACTGCCGTGAAGTTGTCGGTTCCCCTTTCCGCGGGATCGATTAGAAGATGGTCCTCGCCGTCGGCGCCTTCACGCATGTAAATGCAAGGCTGCTCTTGGTCGGGCAGGCGTTTCCGGAAGAAATAGCGGCTGCCGGATCTTTGCAGGGAATCGTAGGTTTCGACGGCGAGGAATTCCTGGATGCGCTCGCGGATTCGTTCGCGCCCCGGGATGCTGTCTAGATACGCGCGAGCGTAGAGGGTCTGCTCAGTGATCCAGGCGCGCGTGCGCGACGAGTCCTGGTCTTCGAGCCAGCGATACGGGTCGGTGACGGAGACACCGTGGAAGATCTCCGTCACCGGCTCCACGGCTGATCGAGGCGGAGGTGTCATCAGCTGGGGCATTCCACCCTCCGCCGCTGCAGCATCTCTGCTTCCTTCTTCATTCTGCGCGTGAGGCTCCGAAGGTAGCCGGGCACTTGAGGAATTTTCAATCTTTCGGGGTTGCGCCAAATATTGCCGGCGGCGGCATAGGCGAAGACGGCCGCCAGTGGTGAGAATAAGAACGCTTCGGCTACGTGTTCAGCCGAGGAGCTGGCCTGCCAACGCTGCGCGTAGGCCGCCCTCAATTCGTCTTCGAATGGAACGAGGGCTGGATAGTCCTTTCGCAGGTGCGACAAGAAATACTCGAACGTGAGGAAGGGGTGACTGACGTGGGCTTCGGCCCAATCAATAAAGGTGCAGCGCTCTGGTCCGACAATGATGTTGCCGGGATTGAAGTCGCTGTGCCCGAGCGTATCCGAAATTTGCAAGGCGCTCAGACATTGCAAGGCATCCTTAATGGTCTCACTGAGGTGCGAAAGCTCCTGCCGGGAAAGCACTGGCGGAGGAACCTTGATTTGCTGATGCATGAGCTCGGCCATGGTGTCGAGGAACGGGTCAACCAATTCCACTAGGGTCGCCAAGCGCAAGTCTCTGCACCCTGCCTCTAGAAGGTCGTCGGTGGTGCCAATAGAGTCGATCTGCAGATCAGCGAGAGTCGCTATGGCAGTTTGCCAAGCATTTGGATCTGGGATTTCATCAAGAGTTGCTCCCCCGCCGTCGGACATGAGCCAACCGTGCCAGTCGTATTTTGTTGCAATGATGTTCGGGACATGTCGAGGAAAGAACTTTGCGAGGGCATGTGAAATGCTGAACTCACGCAGATTAGGCTCACCGACCGCCTTGAACCACACTGGTTGTCGCGTGGTGGCAAAACGGATCAGGGAGAAAGTTTCGCAGCCGTTTAGTTGCTTGAAGCTCTTCACTTCCATTCCGAGCGGCCGAATGTTCGTGTTGACCCAGTCTTTTAGCTCATGCATCCAGCCGAGGCGGGCGAAAGGCTCAGAACTGTTTTTGTAAATCCTCCTCGTCAGCTTTACATGGCTCAACCTAAGGGCGCGACATTCATGCTTCGAAAAGGGAAGACTCGACAAAGCGTGATGGATGGTGAACCATTCCATGCCTTGGGGGTGGATGCGGAGCCCATCAGTGGATTCAAGCACCGCGAAATAGCTCGCGTCAGGGGATTCTTCGACCACGCCAGAGAACAAGAAAACAGATGACATTTTCCAGGAATTCCGAAGGAGTTCCGTGACTTCCAGTGCTGGCCTTGTAAATTTTGCAATTTCGATCTTTAGCAGGTGATATTCATTTCCTTGCGGCTCGACCAGTACCGCCGTTCCTGCCGAATCAAACACGATCAGCAAGTAGACATCTTTCTGATTCATTGGAGTCGCTTGCTCGTGTTTAGTCGTGGAGAGTTGCATCGCTTTTCCTTGAACAAATTTCTTTTGCAAACTGCCTCTCGTGCTTTCTATTTCGTGCCCCGCCCTTGCCCTGCAGGAGAACTTCGTCTCCCGAACAAATTGCAGAACAGGCCTGCTGGCCTGGGACCGAGCCTTGGACGGGAACTCTCCGGTTCCGAAGGTGCAATCAATTGCTGGGTCTCGAGCTGCTCTACGAATTCATTCACGTCAGCGAGAGCTTGTTCTCGCGGAATGCCAAACTGGGGAGAAAGGGTGTCCGCAATCTGCTCCGGTGACCGGCCATCAGCGAGTTGTTGCCAGATGATCGACCCGGTCAAATTGAGAGTGAGCATGTGCCCTCCTTTAATGTTCATGAGCACTGCCCCGTCTTGCGTGATGGTGGTCCTAACGTGCTCTGAGATTCGAATCATCGTTCCCCTGACTGTGCCAGCTACGCTGGCGCTGCTATTCTGAATTCGGGTGCGTTCAGAGACACCCGTACCCTTCGCTTGGTTCAACTGCAGCGCCGAATATTCTTATTGTCCTAGCTGGGAACTAATACTTTCGGTAAAACACCTGACAACGGCGCGATAGTGCGGCTTGTTCATGTGCTGCGTCAACAGAAAACGTGTGTCCGGCTTGGCCAATTAGTGTCCGGTTTGGCCATTTGTGGTCCTGCGTGGCCATTTATGGTCCTTTTTTGCTATCAAGTTATGTTTATGACAGACATGTAATAACTTATTGCGCAGATGAGTAGCTCGTCGGAGCGTAAGCTGCCGTTGTAACTGCGGTGTGCAAGCAGGAATATAAGCCGCATCTTCCGATCAGTTGCTCGTGTGTGCCCTGGTCTGTTGAGGCCATCCGTAGAACCTAACTGTTCAACGAACTGGATCAATATGGCCTTCACGACACGCATCACCCAACTCGCGTGCCGCGGAGGCACGTGCGGCGTGAGATCAGCGGCACGTTCTATGTCTTAGAAAACGGCCCAGCCCGAAAGGCGCCATTCACTTCTGCCGCAATTCGATATAAAGCCTGGGCGCTCCCCAGCCATCTTCATCGAACGCCTGTGCAACCCGTCGTCCCGAACCATGGATGAGAAGCACGACGGCATTGCCTGGCCGCCATCCTGCCTCGCTGAAGACTTCTTCGAGAATTGGGGCCAGGTTGGGGGAGCGTTCTTGCTCGCCGACGCTGGTCCAGGGGGTCGGTTTCCACTCCACACTTGCGATGGTGCGATGCCGTCGTGAGAGATTGCCCTTCTCGAACTTCAATGCGGGCGCGTTCCCAGACAGTTCTGCTTGGATTTCCAACGCTGTGGGCTGCGAGTCAGGTTGAGCGGTCATAAATTCCAAATAGGCGTTGGCAATGTGCGCTCCTTGAGGCACATTAAGCTTATCAAAATGAATACCGATAGAGTTCCCTTTGGCTGCCATATACAAGGCATCGAACGGGGGCCAGACGGATCCGTCATGCAACTCCTGGGCAAGACCGCCTATCATTTTGGCCTTCCGCTCCAAGGCCGGAATTCCCACATAGACGACGGCCGATTCAGAAATCAAAGCGTCTCGTTCTCCATACGTTACCCGTGCTACGATCTCGTGGCGTCTTGGCGTTGGGTCTTGCCAGCTTAGTTCGTATGGTTGCTCTCGACCCAAGCCTAATAGCTTTTCTCCCTCGAGGAATTCCACAGTACTGACCTTCAGGCAATCGCCGATGGTGATCCTGGCCTGAAGCCGGATCGGATTCGACTCTTTGACAAAATCGCCTGACACAGATACGAGTTCTACAGAAATCGGATCGAGACGGAATAGTCCATGTCCCACGGCTTTCACTGTGGCCCAATTTGGCGCTTGCCAAAGTCTGTCGGGAGGGGCATCTGCCGTAAATGTCGTCAGGAAAACCGGTCCGGGAGAAGCTTGTACGTCGGATGGCCGCAAAACATATCGGACGTCGAGACCTTTTTTCACACCCAGCTGTTCAGCCAAGCCATGAGTAGCAGTCTCGTAGTAGTCCGATGACCAATAGAATACGCTTCCAGGCGGGACTCCTGCATTGATCGCTTCAATCTGCTTTTTGAGCGCGATCTGCACCGGGAGCCGCAGATTGTCCAGCCATGCGTTCAGTATCCCGTACCGGACAGAAACTTTGGACAGAATAGGCTGAAACTCTTGCTCTACCGGGGCAAAATTGAAGCTCAATGCAAGAATAAACGCGATGGCGCCATATGCTCCGAGGATTGTTCGCCGTGCTATCGGTCCGATTGATCGGGCGCCCGCTGCGAGCGCCGGCACCAAGAAAGGAAAGGCAGGCAGAAAGTAACGCATGTTATACCCAGTCCCAGGGAACGGAAGCAACCCGAGTAAGTAGATCGCGGCGAATACTGTTGGCGCTGGCGCCCACGCACGCCACGCGTCACGCGTGGCAAGAAAAAGTAGCGCGGCTTGGAAAATCAGCAATACCGCAAACCCTACCATGGAGAGAGCGCCAATGACATTGCCGATCTCTGAACCGGCAATAGCGCTTACATAAGCGCCAAAACCTCCCCCTTCGGCGAAGTCCAAAAGCGGATTGATACCCAACTTCGCCGCTATGAGCACGATTGCGAGCGCCGCGAATATCGCCGCCAGAATTCCGATCCTGGACGCGCGACGGCTGGAGCGGATGACAAGCTGGCGGCAACGCATGAGTAAGTAGAGGGGACAGGTGAGCACCAGCACCGCACCGTACAGCTTTGTATGGATCGCGAGGTAGATCGTCACACCCAGACCGAGAATGTACCAGCGGGTGTCGCGCTCCGGATCAGTGGCAATAACGTCGGTGAGAATAAAGGCCAAAATCGTCATGCCCGCGAACAATGAATCCGGATAGGCTGACCAGAACTGGTAGAGAACCAGCGGATTGGAAACGACCAGCACGAACTCGAGAGGCATGAGAGTTGGATCGAGGCTGCTGAGTCTATTCAGGCGAGGGAAGGCGAGTGCAACCATCCAAAGGAAAAACGCGGTTCCGATGGCGGAAGCGATGACGGTCCCGGCATTGGCATCCAAGAGCCACACGAACGGTGCCGCAAAGGCCGAAAAGAAAATGGGTTTTCCGGAAGTCCATGCGCGATTATGGGCTATTGCGAACAGATTGAAATGGTGCTCAATGATGCCAAGAGCGGCTTTCGCGTAACAGAGCGCATTACGAGCTATTGGCCAACCCAGATTGGTCAGTGTGAAAAACGTTCCGGCGGCTAGAGAAATCCAGAAACTCACCCACAGCCTCCGATCGCTATCTGCAGTGCTCGAGATATTGGATCCGCCGAAATGCGCTAGCGCACCTAACTCTTTCATCTATCGTCTCCTTATCCTTCCACAGGTCCCAGGGGCAGGTTGCCCATAGCCGAAGGTGCCGGCGTGACCGCGCTGTGCAACCACGAGTACAAGCCCCTTCTGCTGATCAGCTGCTCATGTGTACCCTGATCTTCGACCACGCCCTGATTCAGGACCACGATTCGATCCACCCACTTGAGCGCCGAAATCCGGTGCGAGATGAACAAAATCGTTTGGTTTGAGAAATAGTGTGTCAGGCTCGTGAAGACTCTTCGTTCCGAAGGAGCGTCGAGTGCGGACGTCGATTCATCTAGCAAGAGCAGCGAAGGACGTTGCAGTGCCGCGCGCGCGAGAGCGACACGTTGCCGCTCGCCCCCCGATAAAGCATTCCCTCTTGGCCCTAGAGGTGTGTCCCATCCGTGGGGAAGTCTTCGCAGCAATTCTTCGAGGTCCGCAATCTCGATGACCCGGCGCAGCTCATTCGTTGTCGCCGAAGATCTCCCCAACAACAAGTTTTCCTTGAGCGTCCGGTCGAACAAGATGCCCTCCTGCATGACGTAACAGATCCTGCTCCGAAGGCTCTCCAGTCGCAGGTTGCGAACGTCCGTTCCGTCGATCGAGACGGTTCCGTCCTGCGCGTCATACAACCTGGCAATCAACTTCGCGATCGTGCTCTTGCCGCTCCCGCTGATCCCCACAAGAGCAACCTTTTCGCCTGCCTCGAGCCGGAGGTCCAGTTCTTGAAGAACAGGTTGCCTTGAGCGGTAGGAGAACGAGACTCCTTTCATTACGACGTATCCCCTGACGGGCGAAATGAGATTGACGGCGTCTGGCTTTTCGTCAACGCTTGGGGCCATCTCCATGATTTCCAAAATCCTCCGGATGCTCGCGCTCATGCGATTCAGGCGGGAATAGATCTCCACCGCGGCGTTGAGTGGATCAAAGAGTCGAGCGATATAGCTGTAAGAAGCCACGAGGCTGCCCACTGTTAGAGCGCCTGCAAACACCTGATAGCTTCCATAACCCAGAGTCGCTATGGTGCCCAGTGTGATCACGGCCATATAGGAAGTGCGGAACAAAATCTCAACGAGATTTCGGCGATTCAGCCCCTTCATTCTCGCGGAGGCGCGCTCCACGAACATCTGCGTTTGTTTTTTTTCCTGGTGCAGGAGCTGGATTTGAATGATCGAGGCGAGATGCTCCTGAAGAAAACTGCTCTCTCTGCTTGACTGCTGCTGCGCTGAATCGGATGCTTCCCGCAGTCGGCGCTCGAAATACCTTCTGAACACGAAGAAAAGTGGCACCAGAGGGAGGACCATACAGGTCAGCTTGAAATCCAGCACGAACATTGTCCCGACAACGAAGATGGCATTGAAAGTTGTTTGGAGAGCGTAGGGCAAAAGACCCGATCCGAGTTCAGCGACTTGATCCACATCCTGTTCCAAGCGGTACAGCTTCTCTCCGGTGGGCGTCGTTTCGTGGAAGTCTGCGGAGAGCCTGTTCATCTGTTCCAGAATGCCAAGGCGAATACGGAAGACCAGGGACTGCACGGTGCGGAAGCTGACGAGTCCCGCTACCGCCAAGAGGCCCAGCCGGCAAGCGTAGATTCCAAAGAGTCCGGCTACTGCAAGAAGCAACAAGTGGAAGTCTTTTTTCGGGAGAATGCGGTCAATCAGCCATTTGATGAGCAGGGGGTCGAGGAGGTACATCAAGCTGCTCAGCACGATCAAGGTCATGCCGACCGCATGTGCCGCGAGGAGAGGCCGCAGTTGCCGGGCAAACCACCGGAACTGTGTGTTTCGAATCGAAGCCAAGGTGACTCCTGAACTTCTTGACGAGCAGCTTAGCTAACACTGGCGCAAGCTGTTCGGCGTATGGGCAACGCCGCACCTGTTCCGCGTGCGCCGCCCGAGCGAAAGGAATCAGCTCGGGAAATGGTGTCCGTTAAACTTCCTTATCGCCCTCTTTTTGTTCGTCGCAGCACTTCTCCAGACTCCAATTGCACGATATCTCGTTTGAGCCTACTTCAACGATGGTCAGCCAGAAGTGGAGGAATTCTGGCAACGAGAAGCTTCGTGCTTCAGTACCCAATGCCATCTCGATGACAGGCTCGCTCCCGCGAAGGGACAAGAGCCTCACCGTCATATCCTGCTTTTCGAGGCCCCACACAACCTCTACAGGTTCGTCGCCCAGCAAGCCTTTGTCTGGCCTCTTTTGAGGCAACTCACCGGCGACCTCTGCTGGACGATTCATGCTAAGTCCTGGCTTCGCTGCCACATCCTACGGAATTCTATTGGCGTTAAACCAAACATCTCGTAGAACCTTCTCGCGAAACCCTGTTGAGTTTGATAACCCGCGTCCGCGGCGATCACCTTTACGGGCACATCCGTCGCTTGCAATTGTTTTGCTGCCAGAACGAGCCGTCGTTTTCTAGCGTATTCGTTGATCGAGATCCCTGCGGATTCCTTGAATAGCCGGCGCGCCTGGCGAGGAGAAAGAGAGAGCTCGAGTTCGTTACAAATATCGCCCACGCTGATGTACCTGACCCTGGGAGGATCTGCGTCAATGAAGTCCTTTAGTTTCTTGGCTCGCCAGTCCATTTGGCCTTCGGCTGTCTGCGGAAAAAGCACAGCAACAAGCGAATCCACTGTTTCGAGTCTCTGAAGGAAACGCTGGTCGTGAATCATGGTTCGCCCCCCTGCTTGAGTGACGTGGACTGGCGTCCGGCTCTGGGACGGCCGAAACACTAGGTCCCACAGAACACTCATCGTTCAATGACCACCTTTTCTTGCACCAAGCCCGCTAGTTCCAGCTCCGCCAGGCAATCACTGGTATCGCGCTCCAGTTCTTCACGAGAAACCGCGAAGTGGGTTTCGAGTACGTCCACGACGCCTTCGAGACTGATTCCTGCCGGGCTTCGCTCGATCGTCACCCATACTTGTGCAGCAACTCCATTCAGGCTGTAGCAGAGCCCTTCTTTGACATTGAGGAGCACTGCCCCATCACCGATATAGGTGGAGCGCACGCCAGGAGAAACCAACCATCCACTTATATAGGTGGAGTTCACTTTCCCTCCGTTCTGCCCGTTAGAAGCGCTGTGGGCTGCTCGCCAGTCCAAGCCAACAAGTTCGTCCAATCGCTTTGAAATCCGTTGATCCGAACAAACGCGCGCAGTGCGGAGGATGTGAACATCCGGTCTTTTGTAGGTCATTGGGGTACGTCCATTCCAATCGATCTCTCTGAGGTCCAGGTTTCTCACCAGGTTCGGCATCGTATCGGGATGGGTGTCGATGAATTTGTTGAGCGTCTCAACGCTCCCCTCCAGTTGAGTGCTCGTCCTTCCCTTCGGCGGGCCGGGCCGAGAACGAAGCCGAGGTTGTTGATCACTAGCTCCTGCACGCACCTAGCACACCACAAGCACCAATTTTCCTAGAGATGAAATGGCCTCCGCAGCGAACGAGACTCATTTGCTGCAGGTTGTCCAGGAACTTGGAAACATCGCTCGCTAATCGTTCGCGGGGAATCTCCAAGGTCTCCTCGAGGACCCCGACAATGCCTTCGAGAGTGATTCCCGATGGGCTGGATTCCATGGCCAGCCATATTCGACTCGCGATATGGTTTAGGCTGTAGCAGATTTCCTTGGGGACATTGACCACCAGCGCCCCATCGTCGGTATACGTTGCCAGCACGTTGGGAGAAATCAACCACACGGTACCTTTATCCGCCTTCCCACTCCCTGCTCCCGCTTCTAGGACCGCCGGCTCTTGAGCATTTCTGCGTTCACTCACTGACTCGCCCGACGGGCGTTTTCGGACGAACCCGCTTCGCGCTAGGTCGGCGACCACTCCGCAAGTTTCGGTCTCGAGCATGTTTCTCGGAAGTGGAGCTGCTGTTTCAAGTAAGTCCACAATCTCCTTCACCGTGATTCCTACCGGAGTCCATTTGATTAGCAGCCACACCGCTCCAGCAAGTAACGCTAGATCGCAAGACATGCCTCTGTCGAAATCGAGTAGCCGCAATCCGTCGAGGGTTCGAATCGACTGTAGGTTTCCAGAGACGACCCAAACAGTCTTGTCAGTGATCTTCATCATTGCGTATTTCTGAGCGCCCTGGCTGTAAAACGGCTTCTTGAGCTTGGCAACAATGACTCCTTCAGTGTGGCCCTGTTCTGGGTTAGCTTGGCCGATCGGTACACCGCAGGTTGTCGCAACGGAAAGCGGAGGGGCCGCGCCTTATTAGTTCATATTTGCCAAAGCTCCTATCGGCTTCCTCTGTTTCTCCTTCGCGCCGACTCTACTAACGCGTCCAAGTATGCGCTGGTCGCTTGACGGCCCACTTCGATCATGGTCAGCCAGAAGTCAGTAAATTCCGCCAGCGGGAACGTTCGCACTTCCGAACCGAGAGCGAGTTCGACGAGAGGCCCCGAGTCCGGTGCATCAGTGAGGGTGACCGTCATGTCTTGCTTTTCAAGCCGATAGACCAGCATTGCCTAATCCCCTAACACATCACACGGAGTTGGCCAACAGCTTCATCCGTCTGCCGTCGGCATGTTTGTGAAAGGATTCCCGAAAAGCGCGCAAGACATCACAACCTGTCCTCGCTGACTGTCGAATTTGCGTCGCAGTGCAGAAAAACGCTCTCATTGATCGCGTTTGGCTCGGCATCTGGAGTCATTCTCATGCCTTCGTCACTCTCTATTGTGTTTTGAACCTGCCTCAACATTTCTGTACGACATTAAGTCGACGGCAAATGGGCTGGTTTGGACTCAAAGACCGGCACACAATCAACATTCGCGGCATATCCAAACGCGGCGGTGCTGGATGATGGGCCCATCGAATCACAGGTCCAGGCCGCTGGCGCATTCGACAGTTCGGTATTCACGGAAACACACCATGTATTCCGAAACATGTCAACCCCGCGCGCTGGCGGCCCTGGACCCATGAATGAGGCCGTTCCGTTGAACAAGCCCCATAGTTTCGAGTTTCGATAGGCACTCATCGATATCGCGTTCCAGTTCCTCGTGGGAGATTTTGTAGTGGGTTTCCATTACATCCACGAGCCCGCGAAGATCGAGTCCTGAAGGGCTCGCTTCCACTGTGCTCCAGACTCGTGCGGCAACTGGATTGAGGCTGTAGCAGAGCCCTTTTCGAATATCGAGAAGCACAGCCCCATCTTCGGAATATGTGGAACGGACGTCTGGAGAAACCAGCCACATAGCGTTGGCATCCGATTTCACGCTCTCCCTCCGGCAGAAGTGTCTGAGTTCCAAGCAAACGGCCTCGGCGCCGGCTGAGGCCGTTTGTAAGACTAAAGGAGCAGTGTGAAGTCCGGACTTTTCGGACAAAACCCCTTCATCTCGCGCTACCGCTTGCGCGGCGACGCGCTTGAAGATGTCGCACGAATTCGAGTTGGTGTGTGAAAAAAGATGTTTCTGGCCCGAATCCGGGCCTATAAAGATGAATTGCGAATGAAAAGTCTGTGAATGAAGTGGGCCGTCGAGTGTGTTGCCCGGTTGATTTCAAAGACTTACGAGCAACTATTACCTTGGGCTGGGCATGGCTTAGGCGACGCGTATCGGTCGTAGTCCGAACCGCAATTTCCGTCCATAGAGAGAATGGTGGCCGAGAATCCGACCTGACGTGCCTACGCCCACAGTGGCGTAAGGCGCTTTGCCGACAGCTTCAGAAGCCCCTGCGCGCTCACCATTCAAGAAATGTTGCGCTATTCTGTTGACGACGCTTGGCACGACGCTACGCGGTTGCGCGAGAGGCCGGGTTAGGAAGGGGTGAAATTCTTTATTCTTATTTGAAACGTTAGGTACTATTGCAACACTACCATCTGTAGAGTAGCGTACATTTATCTTTATGGGGCGGGGTCGGGCACTCTCGTCTAGGAATCCTCCGGGCCCTCCCGGGCAGCGTCTCAAAGCTCTCCGCGAGGCTCTAGGCATCAGCGGTCGAGATGTGCAAACCCATAGCCGCCTAATCGCTCGTTCACAGGGGAACCAGAGATATTGTATCTCCCATAGTTCTCTGGTGGAGATCGAGAACTCCACTCGGGTCCCAAGTGTCCACAAACTCTTTACACTGAGCGCACTCTATCGAATTAATTTCGTGGACCTCCTTCTGTTCTTTGGGATCGATCTGGATCAGATCAACACAGCTCGGCTCGCTGTCAAACTGCCCAGGACTCATCTCGTTCCCTCCGAGATACATGACAGGGAACGCCGTGTGAGTTTTCCAGTGAGGTTCGATCCGGGAGCGAGGATTGAAGAATCCAATCTTCTCTCCCGCATGGTGCAGACTTGGGGCGAAATACCTATCGCGTTCGTTCAGAATCTCGGTCTTCGGAAATATCTCTACGGATTCATTGGGATGGATGATTACACGCTGCATCCGATGATTCGTCCCGGCGCTTTTGTTCAGATAGACGATGAGGACACCAGGATTGACCCGGAACCAGGGGATAACGAGTTCGAGCGCCCGATTTACTTTTTTCAGCTCAGAGACGGCTATGCTTATGGCTGGTGCCGATTGGACGGTAAAGTCCTCAGCATCCTTCCGCATCCTCTTTCGCCGGTGCAATCGCGCGAATTCGTGTATCCCGACGATATAGACGTTTTGGGCCGGGTAGTTGCTGTGGCGATGCCGCTCCGGCGGAAACCAGCCCGGTCGGCCTTGTCTGGCGCTGACACTAAGAGAATTCAGTAAATCAACGGGGACGTACCGGCCGGTCCCGGGCGTGAGAAGAAACGCGAGAACAGTTGGAGGCCCGACCATGAGCGTGATTGTAATCAATCCAATAAATGGACAAGAAATGGTTTATACGGAAGAGGAATACGGCAAGGCATATATTGAATCCTGTCAATGGTATCGAGCGTTCGAAAACGCTGTCGATAGGTCCGATGAAGACCATGGAGATTTGGTGAAGTAAATAATCGCCGTCCCCAACTGGGCTCAACTGATTCAAAATCTTGCAACGACCTTCCCAGATCGGTCCTGATCTAAACTGAAGTTCTATTGCTCCTGCCGACCACCTCTGCTTTGCTTGTTGTACTAAAGAAGTATCTAGAGGGTGGTCAATTTGCAACCCGGAGCAGAGCTTAGGACGATCCGCAGGCGTCTTGGGATTTCTACGCGCCAAGTCGAAAAATACAGCAGGCAAATCGTAAAGGCCGAAGGCAGTGCGAAGTTCTATATTTCCAACGCTTGGCTCAGCCAGATTGAAGCCACGGGGTCAGTACCAGGTGTTCAGAAGCTCTTCACCCTAAGCGTCATCTACCGCATCAATTTTGTCGAGTTGCTGTATCTCTTCGGGATCGACTTGGAGAGAATCGGTCTACATCAGCTAGAAATTCGCCTACCGAAAACACACCCTGCAAAGCTGGAAGTCTACAATGAAGACGCCTACGAGACCTTACGATGGATCCTCTTGTCCCACCTGGCTCATTCGTGCAGATAGACAACCAGGTGCGGGAAGTCCTTCGCCCTTCTTCGTGGCGGACGGAATTGGATCGGCCAATCTATTTTGTGAAAATTCCAGGTGGGTATGCTTGCTCTTGGTGTGAACTGAAGAGGAATCAGTTAACCCTGGTGCCACATCCGCTGTCGCGCGCCCGCCTTCGGCACTTCGCCTATGCCCAGGATGCAGAGATCATCGGCAGAGTGACCGGTATCGCTATGCGGATTGTTCGTCCCGAGAAGCGTGCTTCTGGCGCGTCTGCAAGATTGCCAACGCCATCTTGAGGTTGGATAAGAAAACGTCAGCCTCCAGTTCATCGCACTCCGAAGGAATCGTAATCCGATATGATCCAAGGTGTTCCCAACTCTTCAAGAAGTCTTCCGGTCGCTCATCAGTCGAGGAGATATAGTTCGACAGCTCGTCAATCAATTCTTCCAAAGAGGCGTAAACAAGCCGATCGAAAATTTCTTTGTGGCATAGCGCCATTGCTTTGGATGCCACATTTTGACTGAAGTGAAAAGCGAGGCCATCGTGATAGTACTTGCCGGTGTTGCAATCTCGCGAAGAGGCCAGATAAACCAAGCGACTGAAGTCGCCCGGGAGTCTTGAGAGAGTGCGACTTCTTAGGTCAGTTATTGCCGGCTCAATGTCGATGTTTCTCGTTGCGTAGCTCATATTTTAGCAGTGTTCAGCTTTGTGCCGTTCCTTGATTAAAGCCGGTCTCAAGTGCTTTGTGGTTTGCGGGATCCACGACGGCCATGAGCCGCTCAAATGCGGCGCGCTGCCATGCCACCCACTGAAGAGTCTGTCGGACGATCCTGCGAGTCTGGACAGGACCGCGAAGCCACACCCAACCAATCAAAGAATTGGACAGAATGAGAAACAAAACGTAGCTCAGAGCCAGCTTGACCTCCATACCGATTTGCACATCTTTACTCTGCCGCGCGACCGCCACATGTGCGTGCATGACCTGCGAGGTTCGTATACGCGTGCGTCGAAGCCAGGCAATGGCAAGAAGTGTGCGGTCGCGCTGAAACATTCGCTGAATTTGTGGAGGTGTTTCACGCACAACGAAATCCCAATCCTGCGGACCAAAAATCCTCTCGCCAAGGTCCCGCCGCGAACCGACGCTTTCCGCGCCTAAGCGATGTTGCCGCGGTGTCAAAAGTTCTGCCGCACTTCTATGGACGATGGCATCCCAGACCCACCACCCCAAAACTGCCAAAAGGAGCAGCCCGAGGAAAAGATAAGGCAGCCACTGGATCATAGTTCGCCGCCCATCTTCAAAAGGGAACGTGCTCTGGAGAGGATTCTGCTGGTCTGTTCGGAAAGGAATCTGTAGTCGCGCTCGATCTTTGATTCAGGGCCTGGTTCAGGATTGGCGTGATACGACCATAGGGTGAAGCACCAGATCGATAGTGTGGCCAGATAAGCCATGGGCAGCACAGAACGCCACCCGGGCCGGGACCCAAATCCAGGTAGCGATCCAAAGCCGAGGGACATCACGCTAGTAGCGACATAGAAGCTATACCCGACGACAATTCCTATCAGATTTCTGCCGATAGGGACCTTATAGTAGGCAAGCAAAGCGATGATCACGAACAGTAGCACTGACTGGAGAGCGCGCATATCGCGCTCCAGCGCGGCCATAGTCTCCCCGGGTGGCCAAGCAGAACCGCTTACCGCACTCGCGACAATGTTCAGTATCACTGCGGCCAGAATGCAAAGAAGTAGGCCGTTCGCGATTCGCACCGCGCCGCGATACTTCTTGAAAATCTGTGAATAGATTTCCAGTATGACTGCATAGCCGACTGTCGCAGCGAAGTATTGCGTGTACCAATAGAAAGCCGGATAAGAGCTGGGACGGAAAGTGAAGACCGCAAAGCGGAGGAGCGAGACGATGAGAACGCTGCCGAGATAGAAATAAAAAGTCGGATATCTTTTGACGAACTTTCCTTGGATCGAACGCGCCAAGAGAAGAACTTCGGCGAAGTTGGCTGTCCACCACAGAATTTGCGTGAGCATGCTGGGCGGTCCCGTAAATCTTTAGCCGAATACTAACAGAAAAAGAGGGGAAAACTCGCGAGAGTTTTCCCCTGGGTGTATTGGAACTAAGCAGGGATGCCTGCAGTCATTAGTTTCCATGGAAATGGAGGTGGTGGCGGCACAGGGTCGCCGCCGTCAGCCCTCAATTCCGGTGGTGCAACAGCAGTGGAAGGCATTGGTCCCCCTAGAGAAACCAGACCAACCAGCACCGCAAGTGATACCAACCAAATGAGCTTACGAGTTTTCATGAATTCTCCTTTTCTGAAGTTGGGTTGGGCCCGTGAAGCCAGAATAGCGAGGCCTTGCTAGCACTTCTGAGAGTCCTGTAATCCGCTCGGTCCACCGAGCACATATGCGGACAAATCCCCGGAAAACGCACATGTCCTTTAGCTTGGTTAGGCCAACGTTGTCTGCGTCGTTTAATTTTTGGGGTGTGGGTGCGGCGTACGGAACTCGTTACCCGTGGATCTTGTCATTTACGCAATGGCGCGGTGAGGGACTTGGGCAAGAAGGGAAATCCGGAACATCGCCTTCTTCTCTCGGATTGAGGTTTTGACCGAACCAGGCACTCTGCATTGGTGGGTACCAGTGTCGGACTGAAGAGCATTTCGACAAGTTGTAGTTCACGGCGAAGGTTGATCGACCCGGTTGGTGCTGGCACTGGCCTGCGGTTTTGGGCTGAGGACGAATCATCATGGATGGAGGCGCGCGGCCGCCCAAACGTAGCTTCCGAGTCAACCCTGTGGATCGACTTGGGCGGAGGATGAGCCCTGCTGTCCACGATGCTGCCGAGGAGATCGCACACCGTGCGATCCTGCATGGCGAAAAACTGCATATTGATCCTGCGGTGGCGGCAAGTTTATTGGAAGAGGCAGCGGCCAGAGTTTCCCGCGCTGTAGACAGGAAAAGGGACTGTAATGAGCAACCTGTTCGAGACCTGCGGGCATATCTCTTCCGTGCTTTCCTCCGACTAGTAAACAAGGCCGTGAAGCGACAGTTGCTGGTAGCGGATGCCATTCGCACGCTCTCGGTGACTTCTCACAACTCATCTGATCCATTGGCGCAACTTGAGCGAAAGATTCTCGTTGATGAATTGCTCACGAGGGGTGATCTGGTGGCCCGCGATATGTTCTATCGGCGTACCCAAAACTTTTCCTGGGACGAAATTGGATTGTCTTACGGAATATCGGGGCATGCTGCAGAATCCCGCTTCAGCCAGGCGCTCCGGAGAATCAGGGAGAGACTTGACCCGAAGAGTGGTTTATGAACTTTACGACAGATGAAGTAAGTGGTTCTGGAAAATCGGAATGAGAATGAAAGACCGCAGAGCCTTCGAGAAAAAGGACAAAGACTTACTCGACTTTGCGCACTCTTATCTTTCGGAGGCTTTTCCTAACCCGGACCGCGAGGGATGCCCCCCTGACGCTGCTCTGCGATCTCTCGCGCTCAGTCCGACCGAAAGTGAGCCCATTGTCACTGAGCACTTGGCAGCCTGCTCTCCTTGTTTCAGGCGCTACTCGGAGTTG
>WNGH01000861.1_pt1 | contig 72044 bp, 40 predicted proteins | sample 5400631 | NCBI WGS metagenome assembly WNGH01 (sample SAMN13153373, study PRJNA577476) | soil metagenome | isolation source: 115 cm soil or saprolite under Garry oak tree replicate 1 | place: USA:California | collected 2016-06-15
GACGGGCGGAGTTTGGACCTACAACTGGCCCGGCGCAGCCGGCACAGCGTTTGATCTTGTCGCGCCCGGCCGAGGGGGACCAGGCTACGCCGCGCGTGTGGCTGGAAAATTGGACGGGGCAAGCTCTTCGAATTTGCAGGCAACCTTCAAGAGCGGTGGTTCTCCCGCGGACCTCAGTTCGTTTTTAGGCATGCGCTTCTGGGCTCGCGGTAAGGGCGCATTTCAATTTCAAATGCTGCAGCCCACGATTTCCGATTGGGACAACTATTCCGCAGAGATGATTCGCGCAACGTCCGAATGGCAGGAAGTCACGATTTGGTTCCAGGACTTGAAACAGACAGGCTGGGGCGTGAGCGAACCGTTCACTGCAGGCGCGCTCACTGGTTTCCTGCTGAACATCATGGCCCCCTTTGGCGACCCTGAAAGACCGCCATCAGGTCTTTACCATGGCATGATTGCTCCGCTCGAGAAGTTTCGTATTCGCGGCGCCATCTGGTATCAAGGGGAGGCTAACACCTGGCGCGCGGAGCAATACCGGACGTTGCTGCCTTCCCTGATTCAGGGATGGCGCAAAGGATTTGGCGAGCCAGACTCTCCTTTTCTTATCGTGCAACTGCCGAATCTCGGAACGAGTCCGCCGCTTGGAGATTCCACCTGGGCGGAACTCCGGGATGCGCAGTTGTGGACGGCCAAAACAGTGCGGAACACGGGGCTGGCAGTGACCATCGACGTCGGCGATTCGAAGAACCTGCATCCGCCCCGAAAGGCTGAGATCGGCGGCCGACTGGCGCTCTGGGCGTTGGGAACCACCTATGGCCGCGAGATTGTCTATTCCGGGCCAATCTACGAGTCCATGAAAATCGCCGGGAACGAAGTCCATATCCGCTTTCGATTTGTGGGCGACGGGCTCGAAGCGCGTGGTGAAGCGTTGAAGGGATTTTCCATTGCCGGCGCGGACAGAAAGTTTCACTGGGCGGATGCCAGAGTTGAAGGCAACGAGGTAGTCGTTTCCGGCAAGGAAGTGAGCTCTCCCGTTGCAGTACGGTATGCCTGGGCGGGAAGCCCGGAGGGCAACCTCTACAACAAGAATGGCCTGCCTGCTTCTCCGTTCCGCACCGACGATTGGCCAGGCGCAAGCGCAGGGAAGCGGTGAGCCAAAACGAAGCTCCATGAAATGCGTTTAAGATTCGTTGTTCCTTCTAAGGGGCTTGGAGGGTGGTGTCATGAATCGTCGTCCCGACGCAGCGGAAAGACGCACGCGCTTCGCGTGGACTGTCGTGCCGCTGAGCCTCATTCTCTTTTGCATCGTTCCCGTTTTCTTGTGGTCGCGAACGAACCACCCAAATGGCGTTGAGGCCTCATCGGAGGATTCGAGAGCGCATCCTCCAGCCGATGTGCTTCCAGCGAATAAATTCCTGAGCCAAGCGAAGGCGTATGGGACGGCGTATTACGTGGATTCGCGAGGCGGCGATGACGCGAATCCCGGAACGAATCCGCTCGCGCCCTGGAAAACGCTGGAGAAGGTGAACGCGACAACGTTTCATCCGGGCGACGAAATCATGCTGCGGTCGAGTTCGGTGTGGCGAGGCCAGTTGTGGCCCAAAGGATCGGGCACGGAAGGACATCCGATCCGCGTGGACACGTATGGTGGCGGAGTGAAGCCGGTGATCAACGGGGACGGCCTATTTGAAGACGCCGTTCTGCTGAAAAATCAGGAGTATTGGGAAATCGCGAACCTGGAGATCACCAACACAGGCCTCGGCCGGGTGGTGCGACGCGGAGTGCATGCGGCGCTTGAAGATTACGGCGACGCGCATCACATTTACTTTCGCTCGCTGACGATACACGACGTGAACGGCGTGGATGATGTGAAACCGAACGGCGGCATTCACTACACTTCGACCAGCGAACACAAGCCGAGCCGCTTTGTAGATTTGCGGATCGAGAACAACGAAATTTATCACGTTGACCGCAGCGGGATTTTCGGCTGGTCGGACGCCTGGGTCCGTTCAAAGTGGTATCCGAGCCTGGGTGTGGCTGTTCGCGGAAATCTTTTGCACGACATCGGGGGAGACGGGATCGTCGTCGTGGCAACGGACAGTGCCGTGGTGGAGCGCAACGTCGTGGGGCGCGCCAACCAGCGGTCGGAAGGATACAACGTCGGGATCTGGTCGTGGAGCGCGGACAACACGCTGATTCAGTACAACGAGGCTTACGGCACCAAAGGCCAGCGCGACGGAGAAGGCTTCGATTCCGATTGGAACAGCAGGAACACAATCATTCAATATAACTACAGCCATGACAACGACGGCGGTTTTTTGCTGATCTGCAATGAGGGTGGACACGATGCCGCAGAGAGCGCCGGAAATACCGGAACCATTATCCGCTACAACATCAGTCAGAATGACCGAACCCGCGGTATCAATATCGCGGGACCGGTAAAGGACAGCTCGATTTACAACAACACCATTTATGTGGGCCCCGAGCACTCCGTGAGTCTGCTGTTGTTTTCCGACTGGCACGGATGGAGCGAGGACACGCGCCTTTACAACAACATCTTCTACGTTGCCGGAAAGGGAGAATTCACTCACGCAATTTCGCGCGCGAACGATGGGGCTCACGAAACAGCGTCGGGGTTCGGCCAAAGCAACGCAAACGTATGGGATTCGAATGTGTATTTTGGCATCACCGAGCCAACCACAGACGCCCACGCGTTGACGGTTGACCCAAAGCTGGTCGCTCCCGGCAGCGGCGGCCTCGGGCGGCTTTCGTTGGCTGGATACCGGTTACAGGTGGGCTCTGCGGCGAGAAAGACTGGAAAATACATCCGGAACGATGGTAGCAGGGATTTTTGGGGAAACGGGGTTCCGTCGTGCAAGCAGACGGACCGGGGCGCATCGCAGTCGGACGATTGCGCGGCGCGCCAATGAAGAAGTGCGATGCGGCAAGCCAAATAAATACGGATTGTGTTCCTCATGAATATCCGCGAAATCGCAAGACGCGCCAAGGTATCGACCACTACCGGTGTCCCGCACGATCAACCGTCATCCCGGCGTGCAGCCGCAACTGGCCAGGCGCGTCCTGAAGGTGGTCGAGGAAATGGGATGTTTCCGAGCACGCAGGCGCGGGCGCTGGTTTCCGGCCGCAACCGAATTCTTGGGGTCGATCGTTTCGGAGATCACCAACCCCTTTTTCCCGGAAATCGTGCATGTGTTTGAAGAAACGGCGATCCAGCACAATTATGAAATCCTTGTGACCTCTACTGCCCATAACACCGAACGCATGAAGACCGCCGTAAGGCGCATGCTCGAGCATCGCGTGGAAGGCGTCGCGGTGATGACGTTTGGCATGGAGGAATCTCTCCTGGACGATTTGAAGCTGAGGAACGTTCCGCTGGTGTTTGTGGACGTCGGACCGGCGCGGCCTCGCGTCAGCAAGATCCGAACCGATTATTTGCAGGGAATTTGGCAGGCGGTACAGCAGCTGGCGGCCCTGCGTCACGAGAAGATTGCGTTTATCACCGGCCCGCTGACGCGCAAGTCCGCCTGCGCGAGAAAAGAGGGGTTCGTTCAATCGATGAATGAGATTGGGATGGAGCCGGAGCCCAATGGATGATGGAAGGAGATCATGCGCTGGAAGGCGGGCAGCGAACGTTCACGAAATCACGGGGTTTGAAAGCAAGGCCGACCGCGATTCTTTGCTCGAACGACATGACCGCCATCGGCGTGATGCGCGAGAGCTATGGGAAAAAGATTCCCATTTCCAGCGAACGGTCATTGATTGGGTTTGACAATATTCACATTTCCCAGTACATCCTTCCACCTTTGACGACGATCGAGATGTCGCAAGCGCAACTCGGCAGGCTGGCGTTCCAGGCGCTGCTGACCGACGTCCGCCGCGAGTTGCCGAATCCGAAAGGCACCGAGTACGTCCTGAAAACGAGTTTCGTGCTGCGCGATCGATGAATTCACAGAAGCGCTTGTCCTGAGCGCGGCTTATGGTCTCGGGGCGTGTGACGTCAAGTCTGGCAGCCGATCGCTTTGGCTACCGATTTCGATTGCGGGAGGCGTGTCCGTGTTCCCAACAACAAAAATGCTAAGAAATGCAAAGCGTGGTTTGATCAGCGCCTTTGCTTGCGCGATGACCTTCGGCGGGCTTCTGGCGCATGCCCAGACCCGCGACACATTTCATCCCGACCGGATGGACACCGTGCTATACGGCGTCGCCTATTATCCGGAATACATGCCCTACGACCGGCTTGACCAGGACGTTCAGCTCATGCAAAAGGCGGGCATCACCGTTGTTCGGATTGGGGAGTCGAGCTGGGGATTGTGGGAGCCGCAGGACGGAAAGTTTGAGTTTGACTGGATGGACCGCGTCGTAGACAAGCTGCACGCAGCCGGAATCCGCATCATTATGGGCACGCCGACCTATTCGATTCCTGCATGGATGTACAAGGAGCATCCCGAGATCGTCGTGACGCGGCTTGGCGGTCAGTATCTTTATTATGGGCTCCGCCAAAACACCGATCTGCTGAATCCCACCTACCGGTTTTATTGCGACCGTATCATCCGCAAAATCCTCGAGCACTACAAGAACAATCCGGCCATCATCGGCTTCCAGATTGACAACGAAACCTCTTCGGCGGGCGCGGCGAATCACGACATGCAGGTCGGCTTTCAGGAGTATCTGAAAGCAAAATTCCACACGGTAGATGATTTGAACAAGGGCTGGGGGCTGAATTACTGGGGGCAACGTTTGAACGACTGGACGGAGCTGCCGCCGCGCGACGGGATCATCAATCCCGGGTGGAAGCTGGAGTGGGAGCGCTATTCACAGTGGCTCACGACCGACTTTTTGGCATGGCAGGCGTCCATCGTCAACGAATACAAGAGACCGGACCAGTTCGTCACGCACGATTTTGCCGGACCGCCTCGGCCGGAAGTGAACGAGCTGGATGTTTCGCGCTCGCTCGATATTGCCGCCGCGAATCCCTATCACGAAACGCAGGAAGGCTTCGATGGAGAAGTTTCATCGCGCGTAGGCGATTACATGCGTTCCTTGAAGAACGCGAATTATCTGATTACCGAGACAAACGCCGAGGCCATTGGCTGGGATTCCAAGGGTCAGTATCCGCCGTACGACGGTCAGTTGCGGCTCGATGTGTATACGCACGCTTCCTCCGGTGCGAACATGGTCGAGTATTGGCATTGGCACTCGATCCACTACGGTCAGGAAACGTACTGGAAAGGTGTGCTGGGCCACGACCTCGCACCGGGCAGAGCGTACGAAGAAGTCAGCAGGACCGCCCATGAGTTGCAGCGCATCGGAGGGGAAATCGTGGACCTCCAGCGGAAAAATCAGGTCGCGATTCTATATAGCGATGATTCCTACTACGGGATTGAGTTCATGAAGTTCAGCGACCGCGTGAACTATCGCACGATCGAGCAGCAGATGTACCGCGTTCTGTACCGCGCGAATATTGGCATTGATTTTGTTTTTCCGGATAGCACGAATCTTTCCAGCTACAACGTGATTCTTGTTCCGCCCCTCTACGTAGCCAGCGACGCGGTGTTGCGAAAGCTCGCAGAGTACGTCCGCGGCGGCGGAAACTTGGTTGTCGCGTTCAAGAGCGCGTTTTGCAATGAGTATTCAACAGTTCGCTGGGAGATGGCACCCGGGCCTTTACGGGAAGCCGCGGGAATCCATTACCAGGAATTCTCAAGTCTCGAACAGCGGCTGGCCTTGAAAGATGATCCTTTTCATGCAGGTGACGACAACCGGGTGACAACTTGGGCGGAAATGTTGATTCTGGACACGGCCAAGGCGCTGGCGTATTACGATCACCCGTTCTTTGGCAAGTATCCGGCGATCACGCAAAACACGTTCGGCAAGGGCACCCTGACATACGAAGGTACCGTGCTGAGCGACAAACTTCAGGGCGACGTGCTCCTCGCCGTACTTCAAAAGGCAGGACTAACTGGACCGGACCAGAATCTGCCTGCTCCCGTGCGGGTGAAGCATGGAATCAACCGCAAAGCCAAGACTCTGCACTACTACTTGAATTATTCGAGCGAGCCTCAGACTTTCAGCTATGAGTACGGCGCAGGCTCGGAAATTCTCCAGCAAATCGCGGTATCCCATGGCCAAAGTATTACTCTGAAGCCCTGGGATGCCGCCATCATCGAAGAAAAATAACGACCAGCGGTGCTGAAGTCGAAATTAATTCCCGTCAGCTTTTTTCTCGTTCTGGCGCTTGCCTTCAGTCCATGCGCCTCCCACCGGACTCAGGCTTGTACCGGCCCGAAGGCGGGAAGCACGCCAATGCGCTTTTGCTAACCAGCAAATGCGTCCAGCAACGAGAAAAATCGGGAGTTCGAATCTCTTCATTAGTCAGCTGGCGTTAGAACGATGCTGCGAAACGCCACGCGTCCTTTTTCGCTGCCCTGAAGGTAGAGCGGCCCTGGCAACTCTTCATGACTGTCGAGCGCGCCTCCGGTAATGCCCGGGATTTCTTTGTTGTCGATGATGGTGTGCCCGTTCTGTACAACGGTGACCATCCGCCCGACCAGCGTGATGTCATAGGTCTGCCATTCTCCCGGCCTTCGTGGCTGCTCCGGCGTGGGAGCCAGAAAACCGTAGATTCCACCCATGTGATGGCTACGCGGCTCCTCGATCGAATCGGTTTCTATTTGCACTTCGTAGCGGCCCCGCAAGTAGACGCCGCCGTTGGAATTCTCTCCGCAATTGAATTCGACGTGCAGCTTGAAGTCTCCGAATTTCGAGTCGTTGATCAACTCAGGGCCATTACCTGGTGAGATCAACTCTCCATTCTCCACTTTCCATACTTTTTCCGGGCTCGGCTCGCTCATATGCCATCCCGTGAGGTCCTTTCCGTTGAACGACTGAATGGGCGGTCCCCATTTTGGCGCTAGAGTGCGCGTCAAGGCCGGCGCTCGCTCGCCCGTCCACTGCCACGTATTGCCGTCCGGCCCATTCACCGTGCCCGACAAAATCTTGCCCGTCCAAGTTCCCTCGAAAACCATGTCGGCCTTCGCGCCTTCTTCTTCCTTCGGCGAGATAAACATAAGGCGCCCGTTCGAAAGCTCAGCCTTCGGAAGCGGCCGCGCGTTTCCCCAGCGCCCCACGAATTCCGCGACCAGCCTTCCATTCTCTTGACGCAGTTCGAGCCACGAAGGATATTCGCCATCGCGAGCTTTTAGCGTCAGATCCCATCGCCCGAGAAACGCTTTGGCCGATTCAAGCTCCGCCCCAACCGGCGCAACCGGACTGGTACCGGAAACTGGCGCATTCACAACAGCAGGAACCTTTTCAGATCTTCGCTCATTTGCCGCGCGCGCCCCCGCACCTACTGTTAGCGCAACAACCGCCTCAAGGGTCAAGGCAAGCGAAACAAATACTATAAATCGCGATTTCATCGCATTAGGCTCCTTCTCCATGCAACTTGTGCTTTCTTGCTGCGTTTTCCGCGCACATTTCTCTGCACATTTTCCCGCCGCATTCTCTGCCCGGGGACAAAAATTCTCAACGAAATCCTGCCGGCGCCATCCGAGCACAAATTCAAGGATCGACCGCGGTCTAAATAGTCGCGGTCTCAACCTTATGCAAAACATTTTGACTTGACAACCCTTCTTTGATGAGGCCAAATGTTCGCACGTTTTGGGTTGGTTGGGAGCAAGCGGTACTCAATCGTTTTACTTAGATCGCAAGTCCCAGCCCTCTGGGCGGCCTCGCGCCACAAATCGTCTCCCACTCGCCCTTTGGTGCGCTGACCTGGTCGAGTACACTGGTGCGCCCATGGCCTTGATGGCTCTGGGTGCTGATGTGCAGGAGGCATGCAGATGCGCTCGGTCTGTTTTGCAACTGTCCCGTTACGGTTCTTCGCCTTCCCCCGCCGTTTTGGCTTGGCCTCTTCCTTCGACGTCACCCGTCGTTTCGATTTGGCCTGGTACTTGGCCTTGGTTCGCTATCTCGCGTTAGCATTGGCCCTCCTCGCCGCTGCTACTGCAGCATTATCCCAATCCGACCGCGGTGCTCTTGCCGGTACGATTCTAGATCGGTCAGGAGCAGTTGTGGCGGACGCTTCTATCACCGCCACAGGTGTGGCCACGGGAGCTGTTTACAAGAGCACGTCCACTTCAACGGGGGCTTACCGGATTCAGGACATGCAAGTCGGGGCCTACGACATCGTCGTAACGGCCCCCGGTTTCAAAACCGCTAAACAAACCGGGTTCGTTATCCAGATCGGGACGGTGGCCGCTCTTGACATCACACTTGATCCTGGCGACGTCAATGTAGAGGTGAGCGTCGTCGCTGACATGCCGACGTTGCAAACGGAATCATCGGACGTTGGCACGGTGGTATCAACTCGACAAATTGAGGAGTTGCCGCTGGCGGTTGCAGGAACCGGACAAAGTAACTTGCGCTCACCGGAGGCGTTCGTGTTCATAACGCCCGGCACCACCGGTCCCGGTTCTTCCGATAGTGCTAGCGGAATATTTCAAGCAAAATTGGCTGGGGGACAGAATTTTGGCAACGAGATCGTTCTCGACGGCGCGAGCACCGCGCGTGCGGATAGCGGCTCCGCATTTGATCAGACCGCACCTTCCGTGGAAGCCTTGCAGGAGTTCAAGGTCACTACTTCCACAGTTCCGGCAGATTTCGGACGCACCTCTGGTGGCGTTGAGAGCTTTACAACGAAGTCTGGTACTAACGCATTCCATGGGACTGCCTTCGATATCTTCAGAAACGAGGGCCTGAACGCGAATTCGTGGTTTAACAATCTTCAGCACCAGCCCAGAAACGCTGACAAGAAGAACGATTACGGCGGTTCGCTGGGTGGCCCCGTATGGATTCCCAGACTCTACAATGGTCGCGACAAAACCTTCTTCTTCTTTTCCTGGGAGCAGTACCGGCAGTCCCAGGGTACCACCAGCACAACCACCGTACCCACCATCGATGAGAGGGCGGGTAACTTTGCGAGTCTGGTAAACCTCAGCAATCCCCTCGGCACGAACCCGTGCGACGCTACCATAATTTACCAAGGCCAGATCTTCGATCCTTCGACAACGAAAACGGTAGCCGGAACGCAGTGTCGCACGGTTTTCCCCGGCAATATGGTTCCAATCAGCGCGGTTGCCCAGAATATTCTGAATTACATTCCGAAGCCAACCACTACCGACCAAAATCAGTACCAAAACAATTTTGTGTTTCGGGCCAATACTCCGATTCTAGACACAACTTGGACTGTTCGCGGCGATGAGAATTTTTCCGCATATGACAAGCTCTACTTCTCTTTCACCAAACGCAACCAAGATTCCTACAATACGCAGCCTCAGTTTCCGGTACCAGTAGACGTTCGCTTTCATCACCCTTTTAATACAGACTACTACCGCGTCGGATGGGATCATTTCGTCTCGGGTACGCTGCTGAACCACCTCAACGTCGGGCTAAACCGCATCTTAAATAGTAGCGTCTCTACCTCCGCGGACGGTACAGATTGGCCCGTCAAGCTGGGGATTTCTGGAGCTCATGGGCCTATTTTCCCACAAATCAACTTCAACGGAGGAGCGCAAGGCCTATCGAATTATGGCACCGCGAACGACGACACGGACTCGGTGAATAGTCTGGTGGCCGCTGACAGCGTTTCTTGGAGCAAAGGCAGGCAGACTATCCGTTTTGGATTGGATTGGAGGTCGTTTCAGTTTTCTCATATTGACCAGGCACACGAGTCGCCCGGTCTGAGCTTCGATATTGGTCAGACTGCAGCCGAGCCTGGTCAGGGTGCGTTGACAGGTGACCCATTCGCAAGTTTCCTGATCGGTGCGCTCTCCGGTGTTTCCTTGGCCGTCCGGTCGCGACAGCCACGCTTTATTTCGAACTATTACGCAGCATTTATTCAAGACGACTTCAAGGTCCGCAGGGATCTGATGGTGAACTTTGGCATTCGGTACGAGGTGGAGACACCCAGGCACGAGGCATCCTATGCCCAATCTGTGATCAGCCTGAACGTTCCTAATCCGGGCGCGACCACCGCGAGCGGAACTCCTCTTCTTGGTGCTCTAATTTTTGGTGGGAACGGGCCGGGCCTCAGCGGAACTAGCGCCACTGGTGCCAGAACTTACCTAAAGGACTTCGGGCCTCGCGTAGGTTTTTCCTATGCGCCGGAGACTTTGTTCGGTCGCTTTAGAAACACTGTCGTTCGCGGGGGATATGCCATTTACTACGCTCCGCTGAGCTACGGCGACTTTGGTGTATCGCTCACCGACGGCTTTACGGCCTCGCCGAGTTGGGGCTCCACTGACGGCTACAGTCACGCCTTTGATCCTAAGACTGGAAATCCGGTCTTGCTGAGCACCGGCGTACCAGCCTACCCTCCGCCTCCGAATCTTGACCCTGCCCAGCAGAACGGTGGCTTCGGAGGGGGCTTTGGTGGCCCAACGTATGTTGCCCAGAGCTATGGCCGTCCAGGTATGGTTCAGAATTGGAGTTTTGAGGTTGAGCATCAGCTCATGCCTGATCTCATCTTGAGCGTGGGTTACGTGGGCAGCCATGGGACCCGTCTGCGGTCCGCCCTGGCGCAAATCAACGATTTGAATCCCAAGTACTTCGGCCTAGGAAGTTGCCTTACGTTGACCTTGAACAACACTGCGGGATCGCCGTGCGCATCCGTCACTGCCCCCTTCACCCAGTTCGACAATTTGTATGGTTCAGGAGCAATCGCTGCACAAGCATTGCGTCCATTCCCTCAGTATCAGAACATTAACACGGATTGCTGCCTGGAGAATCTGGGTCAATCCACTTACAACGCCCTTCTTGTGAAGGTCGAGCGGCGCTTCCGCAACGGGCTGAACTTGTTAGCCTCTTACACGTTCTCCAAAACGCTCACCGATGCCGATAGCGCTCTGCCAGAGTTCGCGCAATTCTCGGGTGGGGGCTATGGCCAAAATCCGTACAACCTCAGGGGCGAGAAAAGCCTCAGCTATCAAGACATCCCTCATACCTTCGTCCTGAGTTACCTGTACGAACTGCCTCTTGGGCCAGGGAAGAAATTCGTGAATCACGCGGGAGCCTTAGGCAGGGCCGTCGGAGGATGGGAGGTAGGAGCTGTTCAGCGATATCAGAGTGGCCAGCCCTTGTCCTTTAGTTGCGCCACCGGAGTACCTGGGTTCTCAACCTACATCAGTGGATGCATACGCTTTGACCGGGTACCGGGTCAACCGTTATTGAGTCCGACTGCTGGCTCTTTTGATGTGGGGCAGGTGTTCCTAAACGGCGGAGGAACCGGTTGCACGGCGAACCCCAACGGAACATTCAGTGCGCCAGCAGGGGTCGCCACGTATTTCAACTGCGCCGCCTTCATCGATCCGAACCAAGGGGGTTTGGTTGCTTCCCGCGGTTCTTATGCTTTCGGAAACATGCCGCGACTTACCGGCGAGGTCCGAAGTTATCGCTACGTAAACGAAGATTTCTCCATTATAAAACGCACTCAGATTCACGAGTCGCAGAGCCTCATTTTCAAGGCAGAATTGATCAACGCTTTCAATCGACATGTCTTTACCAGACCCGATACTGGCCCGACAGATGGGTCGTTCGGGGGAAGCGGCAGCACGATCGAAGATCCTAGAAAAGTGCAATTTACTTTGCGATTTCAATTCTAAACCTCTGCCGCGCCCAGCCTGATTGGATGAGAGTCTCCTGTCGTCAGTTCCGCGACAGGAGTTTTTTTGACGGGCAGCCCCCTTGCGTTGCGGTGGGTATAAGATTTGAGTATGTGGACCAAGCCACCTGGTTTCCCTAGCGACACAACCTCGCAGTTTCGTCTCTTGAATCATCGACCGCAGGCTGCTTGGTCGGGTCTGATTGGTGCGTTTGCACTCATCTACTGTCAATGTTTGGCAGTCGCTCAGACGCCTACGGTTGCTGAAGAATTGCGCCAGGGCGCGGAAGCTCTGCATCAAGGGCGTCTGGAGGATGCCGCGGAAGCTTTTACTTCCGTTACCAAATCTTCTCCGCAGTTCGCAGAGGCTCACTTCAATCTGGGCCTGGTTCGGGAAGAGCAGGGAAGAAATGAAGAAGCAATGGCAAGCCTCCGAAAAGCCATCAGTCTGAAGCCGCGTCTCCGCGGCGCTAATCTTTTCCTCGCTATAGCCGAATATCGCGTGAACCACTTTGACAAGGCCATTGCCGCCCTGCAGAAGGAGACGTCCTACTACTCCTCCGATGCCAACGCATGGATGTGGCTGGGTGTCGTCCAGCTGGCCGCCGAGAATCCTGCGGAAGCCGCCGCTGCGCTGGACAAGGCCGCAAGACTCGCTCCGGACAACGTGGACATTCTCTACCACCGCGGCCGGGCGCATCTGCTCGTTTCCAAGAATAGCTACGAGAAAATGTTCCAGGTCGATCCGCACTCCTGGCGCGTGCATCAGGTTCTGGCGCAGGCTGACGCAGAAGCAGATCGCCACGAGGACGCAATCGCCGAATATCACGCGGCCATCCAGATTGCTCCTAAACAGCCCGGACTGCACGAGGAGTTGGGCACCGAATACATCAAGGCCGGCAAACCGGAGCTTGCTGATGCGGAGTTTCAGCAGGAACTTGAGATCGACCCAAACAACGTCCTCACGCGCTACAAGCTCGGGACGCTTGAGACAGAGCGCGGCCAAGGCGCCAAAGCTAAGGAGCTGATTGAAGGAGCAGTGCGACAAAATCCCGGGCTCAAGGATTCTGCGTATTACCTGGGCCGCGCCGAGATGGAACTTGGGAACGGCGATGCCGCCGCCGAAGCATTCAATCGAGCCATCTCTGCACCCGATACCGATCCGGAGATCGTCCAGCAGGCTTGGTATCAACTCGGCGTTGTTTACCGGCGGCTACACCGCGTCGAAGATGCTCAAAAAGCTTTTGCTACTTTCCAACGACTAAAGGACGAAGAAACTCAAAGAATGCAGGGGCGTCTCAAGAAAAAGCGAGAAGCTTCCGGCCAGAGCGCGGCACCGTCATCCGCCCCTCGGAATCCTCAATAGTCGGAGACTGGCCTCTGGGTTATGCTGGTTCTGCTTTTGCGCTGTTCCTAGAATCAACACTTACGCGAGAATCCAAGGGGTGGTGGGTTGTCATTGTTAACTAGATTTCCGTTCGCCGCTGGCCTGTCGTTTATCCTGCTGGTGATGTTGCCAGAGTCTATCCCGCAACAGAAAACCGCATCACCGAACGAGGCTCCCCGTATCGAAGTTGTTGAGTCCTCCGAAGAACAGCATGAGACGCTACAGGAGAAGCCGGCCCTGACCTTCGGCACAGCGCGCGCGCCAAATCTCACGATCACGGTGAACGACGCGGTGAAGTTCCAGCAGATCGATGGTTTCGGCGCCTCACTCACGGATTCTTCTTCATGGCTGCTCTGGAACAAGCTCACCGAGGCTCAGCGCAAGGAAGCCGTCGAGATGCTTTTCAGTCCGAGCAAGGGTATCGGCCTGAGCGTCCTGCGCCAGCCCATGGGCGCGAGCGATTTTGCGCTTTCCGTTTACAGTTACGACGACTTGCCCCAGGGACAGCCCCTTAGTCCTGGCGATCCCGATCTTAAGCACTTCTCCATCGATCACGATCGCGCCTACATCATCCCGCTTCTCCGCGAAGCCCTTGCCTTGAATTCCAGCCTGAAGATCATCGCTTCGCCCTGGAGCCCACCCGGCTGGATGAAAACCTCCGGCTCCATGATCCGGGGCGCCCTTTTGCCATCCGCGTATTCGCCGCTCGCGAAATACTTCGTCCGGTTCGTCGAGGAATATGAGACCGCCGGCGTCCCCATCTACGCCGTCACCATGCAAAACGAACCGATGTACGTGCCGAATAACTATCCCGGCATGAATATGACCGCGCCCGAGCAAGCAGAATTTCTGGCAACTTATCTTGGGCCCGCGTTTCGCGATGAACACCTGAAAACAAAAATTATGGTCTTCGACCACAATTGGGATTTAATCGAATACCCGATTGAGGTGCTAAGCACTCGGAAAGCCGCTGCCTTTGCGGCTGGCACCGCGACCCATTGTTACGGCGGAAACGTCACCGCGCAAAACGAATTGCACGAGCGCTTTCCTGACAAAGATATCTGGCTCACCGAATGCTCCGGCGGCGATTGGCAAAAGGGAGATCTTCTCGAGCAACAAGTCCATCTGGTGATTGGCGCGACGCGGAACTGGGCCAGGAGCGTGGTGCTCTGGAACCTCGCTCTCGATCAGAATCATGAGCCGTTTCTCGGAGGCTGCACGAACTGCCGTGGCGTCATCGCCGTGAATCATGCCTCCGAGCCTTCGCAAATAGCGCCGACAGTGGATTACACCGCCTTGGCCCATGCAAGCAAGTTTGTCGCGCCGGGCGCGTATCGCGTCGAATCCAACACCTTCGACCAAGGCAGCCTCGAGGACGTGGCGTTTCGCAATCCCGACGGCTCGCTCGTCTTGTTGGTGTTGAACAGCGGCGGCTCGGTCGCGACATTCAACATTGCATGGGCAGGGAAGTACGCCAGCTACAAGCTAGGGGGCGGCGCCGTCGCCACGTTTCGCTGGCACGGTCCGGCGAACTCTCACTGAGTCGAGGTTCCCGCTTCGGCGGGAAAGTTTGTTTAACTTTCATTGTGGGTCGGGTTGCGGCTGCGGAGATCCCAAAATCAGCGCCTGGTCGCGTTCCAGCGAGCTGCGACGGAGTTCTTGCGAGCGTGACAAGGCTTTCTTTGCGAGTTCGTTTCGGCCGAGTTTGTGATAGGCCAAATACAACTGATAGTGGACGTTCCCGTAATGATCCCGTGGAGCCGCCTTTTCGAGCCTCGGGACGGCATTCGCAAACTGTCCCAGGCGCACGTACGCCGTTCCTAGCAACTCGCTGGCTTCCGCCAAATCAGGTTGTAGCAGCAAAGCGCGCTGGAGATAGGGTACGGCCCTTTCGTTGTCGCGGTTCTGCACGTAAAGGCGCCCCAGAAGATAAAGCGCGTGCGTGCGCGAAGGATCGAGTGCCAGGGCGCGCTCCAACTCACTCTGCGCATCACCGTCAGAGTGATTGTCGAGGTAAAGTTGCCCGAGCGCTTCGTGAAGTTCTGCCTCGCCAGGACGCAACTCCAGCGCTGTCTGATACTCTTTGATAGCACCGTCGGGATCCTGACGAAGGGCGAGGCCTTCCGCGTGAAGTTGGTGAGCGCGCCAGGAGTTGGGAAAAGATTGCTCGAGTTGCGCGTACGCCGCAGCCCCCAGCGCCTGGTAGGTGCGCGCCAGCCAGTAGCTCGCTTCGGCATTTTCGCTGGTGACGCCCTGCACCTGCCCCAATGCATCGGCTGCAAGTTCGTATTGCTGCAACGCGAAATGCGTTTTTCCCAAGAGCAGCCGCTCCGAATCGGTCAGAGGCTTTCGCGCTTGCAACAAATCGATGCAGCGAGAGTAGTGATGAGTTCTGCAGGCGTCGCCGCTCGAAGTGGCGTTCGAGTGGGGCGGCGCATTTTGCGCTTGTTGCCACGCCGAAAAGCCGGCCTCGAAGGATTTCCATTCGCTGTCGGAAAGAGCGTTTTCATTTGCGGCAGCGTAAAGAGCCGCCAACAAAAAATGCTTCGGCGCTCCGTCTGGCTCGTTCTGCAGGCGAGACACGGAAGCCTTCGCCGATTCTGGAGGCAGGTCGGTCGAAGGAAAGCTCCGTTGCCCATTCAAAAATTCAGGGGAGATTTCCCAAGCTTTTGACAGGGATTCTAGGACTGCGGTGGCTTGGCCTTTGGTGAGTTGCAAGTTCGCCAACGCGATCCATGCCAACTCATTCGACGAATCGAGCTGAAGCTCCAGGTGGAATTCTTTTTCGGCTTCGTCGAGTTTCCCAGCGTGGAGATAGGTTTGCCCCAGTGAGGTATGCGGGCCGGACTGCCGCGGATCGGCGCTGAGCGCCTTCTGGTACTCCTTTACCGCATCCTCCCAACGGTCGCGCTGAAACAAAAGATCACCAAGAAAACGGTGCCCCCAAGCCGACTCGCGGTATAAACGGGCTCCCCGAAATGCCAGACGCGCAGACAGGTCGAGATATTCGTGACCGAGCTTGAACCAGGCTTCGGCCTTGTCGGAATCAAAGGTTGCAATCTGGCGGAATTCTTCGGCCGCGTTTCGGAAGTCCTGTTGGCCAAGGTAAGACGAAGCCAGGGCTTGACGGGCATCGCGATTCGAAGGATCGAGCTTGAGGGCATGTTGAAGGAAGGGAATGGCCCTCTCCGGCGAGCCTAGTTTGAGGTAATCCATTCCGACAATGACCGTGGGGCCAAGCAGGTTCGGCCTTTTGCGAAGAGCCTTCGCCAGGTGGCGCACCGCCAAGTCGTATTCGAACAGGCTCTGGTAAGCGAGGCCGAGGTTGACTTCCGCCTCGACCAAGCTTGGGTCGAGAGCCAGCACTTTTTTGAAATCCTCGGCGGCATGAGTGAAGTCGCCCTGCTTGAGGGCTTGCTGGCCGGCGCGAAAGGATTGCTCAATTTGGGCCTCAGATGTTTGCGAGGATACGCGAGCCGGAATAATCGACGAGACAGCAAGGAGAAGGGCAAAAGCCACGCTGGGTTTTCGAAAAGCCGAGCGAAGCGAGGAGAGATTCTTCGCTACGCGACCAGGCGCACAAAAAAGGTGCGCAAGAAAAGGCCGGGTCGCTCCGCTCAGGATGACAGGGGGGCGGGGCTTCGTGATGAAACGAGACAGTCTTCTCGGGGCTTTCTTCAGGCAACTCATACGAAAGAGAATTTTAAGCGAGGGCATTCAGGAGAGGGAACTGGAGATTACAAAAATGTCAGAGCCGGGCGGGGAAGCCGCCCGGCTCCGATGTCAGAAGGCCAGAATTCAGAAACGTTAGAACGTGAACCTCAACGCGAACTGGATGAGGCGTGGAAGGTTGTATTGGCTGGATACTCGCCCAAAGCTCGAACCTCCACAGCAGCCGGAATCAGGTGGATTGAATTGCGGATGATTGAAGCCGTTGAAGAACTCAGCCCGGAACTGTGCTCCAAGTCTTTGGTCAGGACCGAATTTTGTATCTTTGAAGAAGGCAAAATCAAAGTTCTTCACGCCATCGGTCCGAATGTTGGGCTCGGTACGCGAATCGGTGCCGTAGCTGAAGTCGGTGCCCTTAGTGAATACAGAAGTGTCAAACCATTGAGTCAGCCGTTGATTGAGAGAACCCGAGGTCAAATGCGACAACGCGGTTCTGACCGGTCGGGCGCAGCCCGTGTTGGGAATGCCGGAGTTGCTGAGGGGCCCCGGGCACCCGCCGATGATGATCGGGAAGCCACGCTGGAATGTGACGATGGTGTCGATTCCCCACCCGCTGACCAGCTTATCGGCAACTCCGTTCACGTTGCTTGCATACTTCTTGCCCCGCCCAAACGGCAAGTCCAGAACGGCTGCGAGAACCAGGCGCTGCGGAACGTCGAAGGCATCCAGGCTGCGCTCGCTGCGGAGATTGTTTGGATTAGCGTCGTTCCAGCTCACCGGAGAGGCTTCCAACCAATTGATTTCGGAGTTGGTATTGTCGATGAGTTTGGAGACGGTGTAACTGGCAAGCACCTGCGCACCGGCGGAGAAGCGCTTTTGTACCTTCAGCTGCATCGAGTGGTAGATGGAATCGCGGTTGTCAGGCTCGGCCATGGCCACACCATCGAACTGCGGGAATGGCAAGATCAACTGACCTTGCTTTACGGTCGCAACCGTGCCCATACTGCCGGATTGCAAGGGCCCCGTGCAGCCTGTGCAGTTCCCAGCGAACGGGTTGGGCACAATTTTCGTCAGGGAATTGATTATTGCAGTATTCGCGGCGCTGGGGGCACCGGAGGGTAGAAACTGATCCGGCATCTGGTTGAGGTTCTGATCATGCATGGGCAAATGGGTGCCCTTGGACCCGGCGTAAGCGATGTCAAACAGCGTATTGCCAGGGAGTTGGCGTTGGATGTCGAAGTTCCACTGCTGCGCGTAGGGTGCAGGATTATTCGGCAGGGCCGCTTCGTTGCCATTCCCCTGCACATCGATCAAAGCTTGATTCCTCCCGAAGGGTGGAATGATTCCAAGCGGTTCAGGATTGGACAACGGATTCAGAGGTGTAACTCCATCCGACTGCGCAGTTTGCCAAGGTGTCGAGAAGGAGTTGATGAACAGGTTATGCGGAGCATCATTCCACCGCACGTCTACCGGCAAATAAAAGATTCCATACCCAGTCCGGATCACCGTATTTTTGTCGAACTGGTACGAAATTCCAAGACGTGGTTCTGCATGGTTCCAGTCGGGAAATGCCGACCGGCTCGAGTGGCGGTTCGAGGCTACCAGGTCATAGCCACCCTTCAGATTGGAGAACGTTTGCCCAGTTGCGGGGTTGACTGTGCTCGCCAACGCGGGGTCAATCGTTAGCAGTGGACTGGCTTCCGTCGGGTTGTACGCGACGATGCGATTGAACCGCTCCGTCCAGTCCCCTTGCAGGTCCACGCGAAGTCCCAAATTCAAGGTGAGCTTCCGGGTCAACTGATAGGTGTCGCCCACGTAGAAGGCTTTGTAAAGGTTCTGGTCGGCTGTTCTGGCTGGCTCAACGAAACTGCCGCTATCGCCATACCCGAGCAGGAAGGACGCAAAACCGTTCCCGGTTGAACCGTTGACCCCAGCGTTGGGGTTAGTAGGATCGCTAGGGTTGGCAGCAGTCATCTTAGCGTTGAATTGCAAGAGGCCGGCCGGATTGTTGCTCTGGTAGTAGTTGTTCCGGAGCATACGAAACTCAAACCCGGCCTTTAGATTATGCTTACCCATGATGTGAGAGATCGTGGGATTGATGCTGAGAGTGTCGTCCCACGCGCCGATACCGCTGCCCGTTCCCTGAGCGCACCAGCCACCGCCCCAATGATTGTCCCCTGAGTTATTCGAGACGCACACCTGCGGGATGTGCGTGTAAGTCATCTGTGGAGTTAACGCCTTCCAGTTCGGACCAAACTTGGACAAGTCGATGCCTTGGCTCAGCGGCGTACGCAAATAGACGTAACGCGTGTAGCCAATGTGCACGTCCAAAATCGTCTTGGGTGAGAACGCGTAGGTATCACCCAGGGAAACCTGATGTGCCCTGGTGTCTTCGGTGCAGCGGTCCGTGCAGATTTGGCTAAACGGAGCGTCAGGAAGCGACAAGATATGGTTATGCGTGTAACGTCCGTAGATTCTCTGTTTGGAGCTTAGGCTATAGTCAATGCGCTCGGTGTACTGGTCCACGTCCCCGCCCGTGCTATAAGCTGTCGCAAAATTGCCGTTAGGGTTGTTCGTCTGATTGGGCATCGGGAAGTAAGACAAAAGCGCAACGGCAGTGGGATCGAGGCGAGCGGGATCAATGACGTTCGCTTTCCCGTTGAAGGAGATTTGCGTCCTGCAGATGCTGTTGGTTCCGTTGCAAGCAGGGTTTGTTCCCACACCACTGGTTTTTGGATCGTAAACGGGAAGCACGGAGCTAAGGTTGCTTGACCCAATTTGTGAAAAGTCTCCGCCACGTTCGGCCGCAGTGGGAACCCACGTCTGAAAGATACTTCCCTTGCGCTGCCGGAAGCCGTCATAAGCGGAGAAGAAGAACAGCTTGTCTTTGAGAACTGGGCCTCCGACGTTGGCGCCAAACTGATTCTGCGTGAACGGAGGACGCGCAATGCCGCTGCTGTTGGCGAAGAAGTCGTTGGCGTTCAGCACTCTGTTGCGCAGGAATTCAAACCCGGAACCATGGAAAGTGTTGGTGCCGGACTTTGTCGAGAGATTGATGACGCCGCCTGCAAAGCGGCCATACTCGGGCCCGAGATTGTTGGTCTGGACTTTAAATTCCTCAATGACATCCTGACTCGGGATCACCGTGACAACGTTCAGGTACGCCCCATTGGTAGGCGTACCGTCAATTAGGATCTGGCTTTGCCCAGCCATGCCTCCGCCAACCTGAAAATCACCTAGAGCGAACGGGTTCGCTCCGACCGGATTGCTGGTCGAAGAATTTCCCGCCGACGGCTGGCCTTGTGGGACCACGCCTGGCACCAGCGATACGAGCGCCAATGGGTTGCGGCCGTTCAGGGGCAACTCGGTGACATTTCGCTGTTCCACGACTTGCCCGAGTGAATTCGTTTCCGGTTGAAGCAGAGGCGCTTCGGCACTCACCTCGACGGTTTCCGTTTGCGCTCCGACTTGCAGAGTGATATCCACTTTCAAGCCGCTTTCGATTTCTACGATGATCGGTTGGCGCACAACTTTCTTGAAGCCGCTCTTTTCGACCTCCACCTTGTAGCGGCCGGGCAAAATGTTCACGAAGGTATAATAACCGGATGCGTCAGTCTCCATGTTGTGCTTTTCCGAGGTATCCAGATTCGTAAGTGTGACGGTCGCATTGGCAATGGCAGCGCCGCTGCTATCCGTAACCGTTCCCGCGATGGTTCCATACACGTTCTGGCCCCACCCTGGCGCGGCGATGAACGCCAGAAACGCCATCGCCAACAGAGATGCGAATACAAGCTTTCTCAGATTTGGCATTTCTTGCCTCCCACCCAGAAGTTGTCTAAAGTCCGTAACCGTCGCCGCGCGGACGCACCTGCCGCCGCCGCCACTTGTTACGGGGACACTTGAATCAAAAGAACTGATACTCACGAGAAGATCCACAGGCACCCCATATGGGCCTAGGTTGTAGCCCCTTCCTGTCGCGGAGTCAAGTGGGAAATCGTTATTCTAAGAGGAAAACACCAAAGGTATTTTTCAAGTAAGGCATTTATCTTGATGAAGCCCTGCCTGGTTGCGGCATTATGTCTTGGACGATCCCGCGACTCGGTACTAGGCCGACCCTTCCTTGATCGTGATGAGCCGGTTCACCTTGACTTGTTTGAAGGTTTCATGGAGCCCACTTGGCCAGTACACGTCGATGTCGGCCGCAGTAGAGTTCCCCAAACCGAAGTGTAAGCGAGGGTCGTTGCAGGAATAAAAGCTGGATTGGCTTAACACCGCTTGCGCCTGGGTTTTGCCTCGATAGTGGACGAGCACCCTGGCTCCAATGGCACTTCGGTTGGATTTTGTGCCTTCCAGCTTCACTTTGATCCAATTGGACTTTCCGCCGAGGTCATTGCGCAAGAGCGACGGAGGCTCGTTGAGGTTGATAATCAGGATGTCGACGTCGCCATCGTTGTCGAAGTCCCCGAATGCGCATCCCCGGCTGCAGTGTGCCGCCGCTACACCCGGCCCCGCTTCCTCGGTGAGTTCTTCAAAGACACCTTTGCCCAAGTTCCTGAACAGGGCGCGGGGCGTTTTATGCGGGTATTGGGGCAGTGTGCGCTCCACTTGAGGGTAAACGTGGCCGGTAACCATGAAGAGGTCTGGAAGCCCATCGTTATCGAGGTCGACGATTCCTGCTCCCCAACACACGTAACGGGTTTCCACACCAAGACGCGAGGACCCCGTGGCGTCCTCAAAGTTGCCCTTCCCATCGTTGTGATAAAGGATGTTAGCGTCGTCCGCAAAATGTGTTTTGAAGATGTCAAGATGCCCGTCCAGATCGTAATCGCCGACCCCCACCCCCATACCCGCCTGCTCCATACCATCGTCGCTCAGCGCCACGCCGCGTATGACTCCTTCTTCGCGAAAAGTCCCATCATGATTGTTCATAAAAAGAAGACTGGGAGTGGAGTCACAGGCGACGTAGATATCTTGCCATCCGTCTTCATCAAAATCCGCCGCAACCACAGTCATGCCGTAAGTGGGCGTGACTCGTGAGATGCCAGCTTGTTGCGTTACATCGGTGAATGTCCCGTCGCCATTGTTCCGATAAAGAGAATGCTTGCCGGTCGCCAAACCCCGAGGGCCGCATTCAACCGGGACTCCTTTCCACCGGCAGTTAGGGTTGTCGCCGGGAGCGGCGGCGTTTTCAAACGAAAACCGAACGTAATTGGAAACGAACAGATCCAGGTGTCCGTCACGGTTGTAGTCCACGAAGGTGCAGCCGGCCCCAAACCTTTGTTGATCGTTCCAAAGGCCAGCCGCCTTGGTCACATCGGTGAAAGTTCCGTCGCGGTTATTGCGGTACAAGGTATTCTGTCCAAAATTGGTGCAAAATATGTCGTCAAAGCCGTCGTTGTTATAGTCTCCGATCGAGACTCCACATGCCCATCCGAGCCAGTGCAAACCCGCTTTCTCCGTGACATCCGTGAATGTCCCGTCCCGGTTGTTCTTGTACAGCCGATTCGTCGTGCCGTCGGGGGCGCCTGCGAGGCGCGTGCCGGTGAGAACAAACAAATCCATCCACCCATCATTGTCATAGTCAATGAAGGCGCACCCGCATCCGGTGGACTCCACGATGTACTTTTTGCTTTGTTCATCGCCATAGATCACCGGCGCGTCGAGTCCCGCGGCGGCGGCCACGTCCACGAAGTGGGAGTTGAAAGGGCGCCCGGAAGGCGCAGGTCTTGCCAGGGGCTTGGCGGTATGGGTCGAAACGCCCTGTCCCAGCAAGCGGGTGGGATCGAGTAACAGCGCGCCTCCCACCCCGAGTCGGAAAAAACTGCGACGGTTGAAGTTCATGGGCCCTAGGATCACGAGCGTTTCAAGTTGCTGAAGCACTTCATGCTATCACGGGTCAACAACGGTTAGGCCGGTCGCGCCGGCCTACTCGGTCGGTCTCGGCAGATTAGGGATAGCCGGGAGCGTCCGATCGCTGACATGTCGCCATAAGCCTTCCGCGAGCCCGCATTTGACCTGCAGAGGTTGTTTTCTGCAAGCGTTTGCAGTTGGCAGGGCTGGGCTCGCCATGGTATTGTCACGCGCAGGATGATGCCTATCTTTTAGGGGAATTTGCGGCTACCATGAGCCTATCGCAAATTGCCGAGCCCGCCGGAAACTTGGTTTGTCCATTCTCGAGCGATATAAGCCCGTTTTGGAAAAAAAATCTTCAGCCTGGCAGGCCGAGCCCTCCGCAGCCTACCCACCGAAGCGATGCTGCTGCCTGACCTTCGCCGCGAAGTCCTGGAAGCCAACCTTGAGCTCGTCCGCAAGGGGCTGGTGCTTTTCACCTTTGGCAATGCCAGCGGCATTTCCCGAGAAAAGGGACTCGTAGTCATCAAGCCGAGCGGCGTTCCCTATGAAAGGATGAAGCCGGCGGACCTGGTCGTCTCGGACCTGGACGGAAAAATCGTCGAAGGCAAGCTGAGGCCGTCTTCCGATTTGCCGACGCACTTGGTTCTCTATAAAGCATTCCCCGGCATAGGCGGCGTGAGCCATACCCATTCTGAATACGCGACCGCCTGGGCACAGGCGCGCCGAGCGATTCCTTGCTTTGGCACCACCCACGCGGATTCCTTCCATGGACCGGTTCCCGTCACGGTAGAACTGAAAGACACCGAAATCTCGGAGAATTACGAAGAGAACACCGGGCACGCCATTGTCCGCACGTTTCGCGACATCGACTACTCCGTGATTCCGGCGGTTTTGGTGGCCAATCATGCGCCGTTTGCGTGGGGGCCGGATCCGCGGACATCCGCCCACAACGCCGTTATCCTGGAATTCGTCGCGCGCATGGCTTACTTTACTTTGGGTATCAATTCCCAGGCGAGCGCCATCGGACGCTCTCTGCACGACAAACATTTTCTGAGAAAACACGGCAGAGATGCTTATTACGGGCAGCCTAAGGAGAAAAAATGATTGCTATGATGGCCGTGGGCGCTCCCACGACGCTCGTGCATCTATCCAAAGTCGACCTTGTCATCATCGCTTTCTATTTCCTTTTGGTTTTGGCTATCGGCTTTTATCTGAAGCGATTCGCAAAGACCGGCGAAGATTTCTTTCTGGCCGGCCGCGAGATGACCGCGTGGGTCGCCGGCCTGGCTTTCGTCTCGGCGAACCTTGGCTCTCTCGAGCTGCTGGGCTGGGCGGGTTCCGCCTATCAATACGGCATTCTTGCCGCGCACTGGTATTGGATTGGGGCGATTCCTGCGATGGTGTTTCTCGGCGTCGTGATGATGCCCTTTTACTACATTTCAAAAACGCATTCGGTCCCGGGCTATCTGCAACTGCGCTACGGCTCCGAGGCCAGCGCGCTCAGCGCCGTCACCTTTGCGATTATGACGATTCTCATGTCCGGCGTGAATATGTACGCCATGGCCGTGGTGATGAAGGTCGTGCTCGGATGGGACATCAACTTCAGCATCTGGGTCTCATCTCTTACCGTGGGAATCTACGTTGCGGCGGGCGGGCTATTTTCCGCAATCTTCAATGAAGTTCTCCAGTTTTTCCTCATCTGGTTTGGCGCGCTGCTCATTCCCATTCTCGGCATGGTCGAAACCGGCGGATGGCACGGGATGGTCGCGCGCATCCACCAAAACTTTCCCGGCCAGGATTTCACTCACATGTGGGGGCCCATGCGTTCGTTTGCCGACAATCCCATGGGCATCCACTGGACGGGCATCGTCTTCGGACTGGGCGCGGTCCAGGCGATGGGTTACTGGACGACGGATTTCCTCGTCGTGCAGCGCGTCCTTTCGGCCAGAGACATTCGCTCGGCAAAAATGGCGCCCATTATCGGATCGTTTTTCAAAATGGCCGTCCCGCTGATTGTCATCCTTCCGGGATTGCTGGCGCGGGCGGTGCTGCCGATGCACTTGTTTCCTGCAAGCGGCTTAGAAGCCGGGCAACACAGCTACAACGAAGTGTTACCGCTGATGCTCGCGCGCTATTGCGGGCCGGGTTTGCTGGGACTGGGAATCACGGCGCTGGTGGCGGGATTTATGGCTGGCATGGCCGGCAACGTGAGCGCTTTTGCCACCGTGTGGACCTATGACATTTATCGCCCGTTTATTCGCAAAGCGGCTCCCGACCAACATTACGTTTCTATGGGCCGCTGGTGCACGCTGATTGGTCTCATTGTGAGCATCGGTACCGCGTACCTGGTCATGAACTTTGCCAGCATCATGGACTATGTGCAGGCGCTTTTCGGATTTTTCATTGCGCCGCTGTTCGGCACGGTTTTGCTCGGCATGCTTTGGAAACGTGTGACACGCGCCGCGGGATTCTGGGGCCTGCTGGCGGGAACGCTATCTTCGGTCGGAATGTTCACGCTGATGAAGCTCGATCACCACTGGGTGAGTGTGTTCGCGCTTTCTCCTAGGGCACAAGGGCTCGCGCAGGATATGTATCAGGCGCTGTGGTCCTGCGTCACCTGCGTGGTGGTTACCGTGCTCGTGACGCTCCTGACCAAGCCGAAGCCGGATCACGAGCTGAAAGGGTTGGTTTATGCGCTTACCGAGGTGGTGCACGAAGAACACACGAGGTGGTTTCATCGTCCTGTAGTTTGGGGCGCAGCGGCGCTTTTGGTTCTGGTAGTTCTGCAAATTATTTTTTGGTGAGACGCTATGAGCGAGCGACATCACATCATTCCCATCTGGTTTTTCGTCGGTCTTTTGTTGCTGGTATATGGATTCCTGATTCTGGTGAGCGGACTGGCGGAATGGTCGCATCCGCCCGCGACCGTTCTCGCGAATCTGCACGCACCGGTATGGTGGGGCGGGCTTCTGGTGGTTCTGGGCCTGGTTTATTGCGTGAAGTATTATCCAAGACGAGAGAGCTAACGTTTTGCTTTTGTTGTTTGCGATTTGACGGTCGGTTTTCTGTCGGAGAAACGGAATGGCCGTTGTTGCCGGCGTTGATTTCGGAACTTTGAGCGTGCGCGTTTCGCTGGTGGATAGCGAACGCGGCTTACTTGCTTCTGCCGTGGCCGAGTATCCTCTGCACCGCAAACGCGAAGATCCCGAATTCGCCACGCAATCGCATGCCGACCACATGCGGGGCTTGACCACTGCCACGCGCGAAGCGCTCGAAAAAGCAGGTGTAAGGGGCGATCAAGTCCTCTCCATTGCGCTAGACACCACGGGTTCCTCGGTGGTTCCCGTGGGGAAAAATCTCCAGGCGCTCGACGACTACTACCTCTGGTGCGACCATCGCGCCAAGGCCGAAGCCGCGGAAATCACCGAAGCCGCGCACCGCGAAAAGCTCGAAGCCATCGAATGGTGTGGCGGCGTTTATTCCTCAGAATGGGGCTTCTCAAAATTGCTCCACTGGCTGCGCCATAATCCCGGCAAGCGCGGCGAGTTTGTTTCTGCGTTCGAGCATTGCGACATGGTGGCGGCGACGCTCGGCGGCATCACGGACGCGAAGAAGGTCAAACGCAGTATTTGTGCCATGGGGCATAAATGGATGTGGAACGCCTCGCTTGGCGGCCTGCCCCCGGAGCAATTTCTGGCCAAAGTAGACCTGTTGCTAGTAGGTGTGCGCGAGAAACTGGACGGTGAATACGCAACCTCGGATCACCTTGCCGGTCATTTGTCGGCAGAGTGGGCGAAACAGCTTGGCTTGAAAGCGGGGATCCCCATTCCTGTGGGTGCTTTTGACGCTCATTGGGACGCGATAGGGGCCGGCTGCCGCAGCGAAGACATCGTCAACGTCGTCGGCACCTCCACCTGCATTATCGGCATCACTCCGTCGGTTCGTTTAGTTCCAGGCGTTTGCGGAGTCGTCGAGGGAAGCGTGCACCCCAAACGCACCGGCATCGAGGCCGGGCTTTCCGCGGTTGGCGATATTTTCCAGGCCATCGCCACGCGCGCCGGAACGGACGTAAAGAGTCTCAGCCAGGGACTGGAAAAGTATCGCGCCGGCCAAACTGGCTTGCTGCGCATCACCTGGGACAATGGCGACCGCACGGTTCTGGTCAATCCCAACTTGCGCGGCATCACCTTTGGCTGGAACCTTCAAACCACCTCGCAGGACGAATTGTTCGCGGCCATCGAAGGCACCGCCTTGCACACGCGTGTCATTCTCGAGCGCATGGAGCAAAACGGGGTCACCGTGCGCCGCGTCATCAACGCCGGCGGCATTCCGCAAAAGAACGACGTCCTGAATCAGGTATACGCCAATGTTCTAGGGCGGCCCGTTCTCGTTCCCGCGGGAAGCGTCGTCAGTCTCGGGTCGGCGATCTTTGCGTTTCTTGCCGCGGGAACGTTCAAGACGGTTGAAGAAGCGCAAGACGCGCTCTGTCCGCAGTACAAAGTATTTCAACCGGAGGTTTCGGCAAAGCGTGTTTACGACCAACTGTATTCGCTCTACAGCAAGATTTACTTTGCCTTCGGCCAGGCGCAGAATCTGGATTATGGGAATGTGCTACCTGTTTTGCCTCTAAACTAGCATCTTCTGCTCGTTCACGACGACGTGGACAACAACGTGAATCCAGTCGAAACCATGCGCTTCGTGGATTCCCTGATCAAAGCCAACAAGGATTTCGACATGTTGCTGGTGCCGAACATGTATCACGGCGAGGGACGAAACCTCTATCTGGTCCGCAGGCGCTTGGACTATTTCGTCCAGCATCTTTTGGGAGTCACCCCGCCGGAAAATTTTGAGATCGAACAAGCACCGCCTGAGGAGTCCGCAGGCCGGAACTAGGCCGGAGTTTCGAGAAAGAGCCTTTCGCTGCTCGCAAACGGAGAGAAAAAATGGATCGACGCAAATTCCTGCAGAACCTGGCTGCCACCACTGCTGCTCTTCAAGACCTAGTGAACAACGCGAGTGCCGCAGACTTCGCGAAACGATCCGCGGTGCCCGATCCGCAGCCATCTGTGCACCGCGGTGAGGTCGATATCGAGGGTTACATGCTGGTCAGTCAGTTCAAGATTGGCCCGACAGTGTGGAAGGTCTACGAAGATTTGAGGAGTCGCGACGGCTCTCTTGTCTTCAAGTCTTCGCAAGGTGTGGCTAAGATTCTGACGAAGAGCGCGGAAGCTGCGTTCGACGAAGCCACAACTCCGCATCTCGGATTGAAGCTCGACGAAATTGGAACAACTGCTCGCGACCTTCTGGCCGATAAGCTGCTCGAAAAAGGCGATCCGGATCCAGAGACCGTGAAACTTGCTGCGCCGCCGCAAGGTTCAGCAAGGGAAGGGAACAATCCTTTCGGACGGTATCGCTGGGATGCTTTCGTTGGCACGAAGGAATGTTTCGACACCATGCCCGTCTACCCGCCGGGCAGCACCCGGACCTATCACCCGGGCCAGTATTTCCCCGAACTGAACAATGCGATGGCGATAAAACGCTACGACGGCCTTCTGGGCGGATGGATGCCCGCCGTGCGCAAAGTTTTCGAGAAGTCCGATTCGACTTACTACGAGCTGCTCGTTTTCGGGGATGTGGAAGCGCGCGACAGGTTTATCGTACAGACCTGGCACCGCACGGCCCTCATTGAGAACGGCAAAATTACAAAAGCCGTTTACGGCTACAGCTATCCTGCGTTTCCTCCAGCGCGTCAGGATCCCGCGCCGGAGGCGTTCTACCGCGCGCTTCTGGTTTTCGCAGAGTACTGGGAGAGGCTGCTTGCGGATTTCGCGGCCACATCCCTTCCGCAAAGCGTCTGGACGGACATGTCCAAGCACGCGTTTGCAAAGGAATTGATGGTCCGCCCGGGCGGCGTGTATCCAAAATACGGCGCGGTGGACCGCGATTATTACGGCCCCGAATATGACGGCTTCCAAGACATCTTCACGATGTCCACTTACACCAATCTCGAGTGGGGCCGCTTCGCGCCGGCTCGGCAAACTATCGACAACTATTTCGCCGATTTCGTGGACGCCCTATTTCAACTACACGCGGGACGCAGCACTGCTATTGAAGCACCGGGCGAAAATAGAGGCGACCGCGGCAATTCTGACGCAGCTCCACGACGAAAGCTTGAAGCTGCCGGTGAGCGATCCCGGGTACGGCTTGATTCACGGCTGGAGCGAGTCTGATTCGTGCCTGGCGCCTACGCCATCGACGTGGTGGCTTCCCTACTTCGCCAACAACGCTTACGCTGCTCGGGGACTCAGGGACATCGCCGCGGTGTGGCCGTCGATCCACGGCGGCGGCTCCGCTGCCTCACAACGCCGGGAGCAGGAGTGGCGCAGGCGGAGCAAGTCTCTTCAGGACGCAGTCGTTGCGAGCATGGAGAAAAGCGTTCGTAGCGACATGAATCCTCCATACATTGGAATTTTCCCTGGCGCGACGCAGACGTTCTGGGAATCAATGGAGAAGGAGCGGCCCAGCCCACAGCAATGGGCGCACAGGGCTTACGCGGAATTGCTGCAGGCGGACGTACTGCCTCCCAAACTCGCGAACGTCGTCATCGACTGCATGCGCGCGTACGGTGCCACGACCATCGGCATCGTGGCAAACGTCGAGCGTCCTCATCCGACCGGCCGCGACATTCTGGGCTTCATCTCCTATGGCTATGCGCAGATGCTTTTGCGGCTCGACCGCATCGAAGAGTACCTGCTCTTCCTCTACGCGCATCGCTTCCACGACCACACCCGCGGCAGTTGGGTTGCCGGCGAAGTTTCGGGAATCACGGGCGGGACGGCCATCTTCTGCATTCCTGCGCAGCAGACAATTCCTCTGCTGGTGCGCTGGATGCTCGTTTTGGAAGACTCCGACGTGGACAAGCTGTACTTCGGAAAGGGCCTTCCGCGCGAATGGGTCGCCTCGGGCAAGGAGGTCAAGATTCAGCAGGCACCCACGCGCTGGGGACGCGTGGATTTCACCACGCGGGCTGCGCCGGAAAAGAAACACGTCGTCGCCCATGTAGCGCTCGCACAAGCGGCATCGCCGGGCGAAATTCAGGTGAAGTTCCGCGTGCCCAGCAACTACGCGTTGACGTCCGCATCAGTCAACGGCAAACCGGCCAATTTCTCGGGAGTTCATGACGATACCGTCGCGGTCCCGACGCGAAAGGCGAAGAGCTTCGAGATCGTGGCTGAGTACAAGGATCGTAGTTGAGAAGAGGTCCGGGGTGATGAGTGGGACGCAGTCTACGCCCGAGTCAATCATTGTTTGGACGAAGAACCAATATAGCTGCCCTTGTGATCCGGGGGATCGATTTTGTACTTCGCAGCCTGCTGATGATTGAGGCCCGCCAGAACGGCTAGCGCCTTCTCCGCTTGCTCGAGATCTCCGCGCCGCCGGTACGCCGCCGCAAGGTGGGAATACACGGCAGGATTGTCGGGAGCGAGTTGGCGCGCTTTGCTCAGATGCTTCACAGCCTCGTCGATCCGTCCAGCCATCAATTCGAGTTGCCCGAGAGCGAGCTGCGAAACGGAGTATTCGGGCCGCTCCGCAATGGATTTCTCGAGAGCAGTTCGCGCTTCGGCAAACTCCGGCTGGGCGGGAGTGACCCCCTGGCGCATTAACGCTTGCGCGAGGATTGTCAGCAGAATGTAATTGCCTGGCTCCCTTTGCAGGCCTTCGCGAGCCGCGCTGACGGCCTCAGCCATGTCCGCGTTCAGGAGCCCTTCCTGGGCCTGAGCAAGAAAGGAAAGCGCCGTGCCCGGCGCCAGTTCGCTCGCCGCTTGAAGGTCCTTCCTTGCGGCATCGGGCTGGTCCAGAAAGGAAAGCAGAATGCTTCGTTCATAATGCAAACGCGCGGACTTCGGCAAATGCTGGAGGCCCGTAGACGCCACCTTGAGACCGAAGTCGTACGATCCATGGTCCATGCAGGAATCGGCCACAAGCAGATAGAGTTTTTCGTTTTTGGGGTCGAGGGCTACGGCATGCTCGAAAGCCGTGGTTGCCTCCTCAATCCGCGACGCGCCGATCAACGCCTGCGTCAGCAGGTTGTCAACGGCAGCAGTCGCGCGCCCCGAGTTTACAAGGCTCTGTAATATAGCAATGGCCGCCTGATTCTGCCCCGTTGCCACATAGCACAGAGCCAGGTTGAAGTCCGCGGCGAATCCATTCGAGACGTGGCCCTGCGCTGCCAGAAGATGGGGAATCGCGTCGTGGAACCGGCCCTGCCGCGTGAGTCTTATTCCCTCTCTGAGCTCGGCTTCGGCCCCCGCGTCATGGAGTTGTGCGGCCTGCGCTTCCGTTGTAGGGATTCGGACCGGACTCTGCGTTTGCGCGGAAGAAATGGGCAGGAATAGGAGCGCAGAAAAAATCAGGGCGTAGATGACTCGAATATCGGTGCTTCGTGGCGGCACGACTAAATTCCTGGCTCCGGATGATTATAGCAACCTCAAGGACGCAAAAACTCCCGCTTGTGCCCCGAGCCAGAAACTCGTTGCGCGGTTTTCAAGAAGCGGAAGGCCTCAGCTCCGCGTTTAGCGCCGTGTTTGCTGCGGGCTTTGCTCCTGAAGCTGGCGTATTTCCGCAAGGACCTATAAGTCAGGACCCTAGACATGTGCCCCGACAAAACGCATTCGCTGGCCTATGAGCGAGCCAGCGAATGCGCCACTAACCGGGGTGTGGGGTCAGTCAACCCTAGAATTCAAGATTGGCGCGGAACCCGATCTGGCGTTCACCTTGTCTCAACAATCCATTCTGAAAGGTTCGAATCACGCTACTATGTCCGAAGCTCGAGCTTCGGACATTGGTGTTGGGGCTGCCCCAAACCGGGTGATTCCACACGTTTTCAAATTCTGATTGGAAAGTGAAACGCAGGTTTTCTCGGATGCGGAATGCCTTAGTAATGGCAAGGTCTTGAAAAAATTCATGCGGGCCAAAGATATACGGGTTCCCAGTCGATACTCCGGCAGTCGTGTTGGCCGAAAGCAGAGACCTCTTCGTCGGATCAAATCCGAACGCATAAGTATGCCCTGGGGCGGAGTATACGCCCACCGAATTTTGCAGTTGCGAAACCGTGATGCCATTGAGGACAACGCCGCCGTCGCCCAGCGCATCACCAAAGGGAGTGGAACTGGGACCATTGGTCGTGCGGAATCCGCCGATCAATTGGGAAGGCAGGCCCGTCTGATACGTTACGATGGTTCCAATGTTCCAGCCTCCCACGATCTTGTCGACGACTCCTCCGCGGTTGGCCATAGCCTGACCCTTGCCGAATGGCAAGTCGTACGTGCCATTGGCATGGAAGGTATGCCGAACGTCGAAGAGTGTTGGCCCGTAGCTCAACCGCAGGTCGCGCATGGAGAACAGCCTGAATGCACCTGTCCAGGTATTCCCGGGCTCAACGCCCAAAGTATGGCTCCAAGTGTAGTTGACGTCGAACTGCATGCCATGCCACGGTCTCTGACGCCAATCCACCTGAAGGGCGTGATAGTCGCCAAAGCCGGGATCCGTCAGGTAGCCAGTCGCCTTGCCCGCATTGTACGGGTTGGCTTGGAAGAAGTTAATCGGGTAGCCGTGCCCTGGATTCGCTACTCCGTTTAGGGCGCAAGGAGAAAAATTCGCACTTCCGATCAGATTACAGAGATAAGTAGAAGACGCTGCCAGGTCGCTTGCGAAGTCCCCCGCACGACCGTTCATTAGGTAATTGACAAACGTCCCGTTGGTGAACCCTGCCGGGTCCAAACCGCCCGGGTTCGTAAAGGCGGCAGTCAGAATCGGCAAGGCAGACTGCCCGGCCAACCCGCTGTATGCGAAGGTATTCCCGTTCCCGTTCGCCTGGTTAATTGCCAAGTTCTGTTGCGCCAGCTTGAATTCAGCCAGGAATCCATTCTCGAAAATGTTCACCTCATTCGGATTCAACTTGACCCACTGGTGAACGCTGCGGTTCCCTTGGTAGCGGATTTCGATGACGCTATTCTGGCTGATTTCACGCTGAATGCCCAGGTTCCAGGACTCCACGTAGGGCTGGTGAATGTTGGGATTGATGCCGTTCACCCCGGTCCAATAACCGAAAAAGGTTTCATTGGATTCAGGAATGACATTTTGGTAGGTCGCAGGGCTCAGCGTGTAGGGTGCTGGTTGCGGCATGCCCAACTCATAACTGCCCGCATAGTACCCTCCCTGCGCTGGAAGCGGTGCGCCGGGCGTGACCGGACTTAGGTTAAAGGCTTGATAGAATGCATACCCCGAGTTCGACGCCGAGTTCCAGAAGAACTGGTAGGGTTCAGTAAAGCGGCGCAGTGCAAAGCCAGCGCGAACCACCGTCTTGCCCCCGCTGAACATCTTTCCCAGCAACCCGTCGGTATATCTTGGGTTCCAGGCAAGGCCGATGGAGGGTTGTGGGCTGACATTCCAGGGTTTGTACACATGTACTCTGCCTACGTAGGATGGGTTTAGGCCAGCCGGGTCGCTGGTCAGAACCCCGGGCTTGAAAATATTGTTCACCCCCGAGGGCCCCCAGATTCCAACCGGGTCGGCACTGTGATATGCGCCCGTGAGGTCGTGGTCGTCACCCGTGAAATCCCAGCGAAGTCCCAAATTCACGGTGAGATCCGGCCGCACTCGCCAAGCATCTTGACCAAACAGCCCCCAAGCCGATTGCAGCTCGTTAAGGTTGTAACCGCTCACCGTCGTGCTGTATTTTCCCGACTTAACATCATACGGAAAGCCTGCGCCGCCCGGGCTAACGCCGCTGATCCTGCCCCGCAAGACCGCGTACAGGTCTTCCGCGTTGGATCGGTCTGTCGCCGTGGCATTCGGGAAGTTGGTCGCAAAGTAGTTCTCAATCGCCGTCGTTGCCGGATCGTCGGTGACCAAGCCGATAGCGTCAAAGGGGAATCCCGCCGGCGCGTTGTTGTAGTGGTCTTGCTCGCGATAGTAGGAGAATCCAAAGTTCAGAAGGTGCTTGCTGAGCTGCCACGAAACATCGTCCGCAGCGTTCACAAGCGGATAATAGGTCTGGATTGGAAGGTTGCTGAAGACTTGGCCGGAAGTACCCACCGAACTTGGCCAGTCGACCTCCGGTAGTTTGAGATAACCATTGCTCGCGTCGTAACTGTACTTCGCGAGATTGAACAGGTACCCGCCTCGGAACTGGTTAACGATTGTCGGCTTGATCGTCCAGTCAAAGCCGAGCGCAGCGGTAAAGTACTCAAATTGATTCGAAGCTCCATAGCTCTTGAAAGCAGCTCCCGGAAATGGCGGTGCCCCTGCACCGGGCTGCTTCCACTTCGTCATGTTCCATGAAACATACATCCGTAGGTTGTCGTTGATGTTGTAATCGACGCGCACGGTCGGGAGCCAATACGTGACCGGAGACTGCACAGGGAAAACGATGTTGTCGATATATGGCAGTGCCGTCGGTGTGACTGTCCCCGCGCTTAGTGAGCCATTGATGGCGTTGAACAGACCCGTGGTCACTGCATTTGGCGTGGAAGGCAGACCCGCGGGTGCCGCAACGTCCGTATACAGATTGATTGTATGCGCTGTGCATACCTTTGTGACCGGATCACAATCGGTCCACGGGAAGTTACCGGCCTGGGCCGCCTGAGTCGGAAAATTTGTCCCGCCTGTGGGATTGTAAGTTGTCGACGTACTCGTACTATAAGAGCCAGGCTGCTTGGACATGGCATACGAGCCGAAAAAGAACAACTTGTTCTTTATGGCCGCTCCGCCGATGCTTCCCCCAAAGTCGTTCAAGTGGTATTTGGGCTTCGCCGCGCCACTGGCGTCGTTCACCCAGCTATTCGCGTTCAACGCGGAACTTCGATGGTCTTCGAAAAGGCGCCCGTGGAACGTGTTGCTCCCGCGGCGAGTCACGAAATTAACCTGGAAATTCGACTGTCCAAACCCCGTGTTGGTGTTGAGTTGGTCGGTTTGGACGGTCATCTCTTGCATGTCCTCGATGCGCGCCTCGACAAGAGGCTCCGAAGCGCCGCCGAACTTCATTCGGCTGGTTGTCGCAATAACGCCGTCAATGTTGTTACCCGTGGCGGCCAGCGGCATCCCATTCCATGTCGTATAGCCCCCGTTACTAACGGCGCCAGGAACGATCCGGGACAATTGCGAGATGTCGCGGCCGATAACTGGCAGATCTTCGACCTGCCCTAAATCAATCGAGCCAGTGATTGCGTTAGACGTTTTCTCAACCACCGGCGCTTGCCCGCTTACAGTGACCTGCGTAGACTGCGTACCCACAGTCAGACTCACTGTAACATCCGTCGTGCGCGTCGCTTGCACGGCGACTGATTCCAATACCTGACTTTGAAACCCAGACTTTGCCACCGTCAACCTGTAGGTTCCAACAGGCAGTGCTACAAACGAGTATGAGCCGGAAGACTCGGCCACGGCGGTGCGGACTCGGCTTGTAGCCAAGTCTTCCAGAGTCAATTTCGCATCGGGCACAGTCGCACCGCTCGGATCCAAGACTTTGACGGCTATGGTCCCCTGACCTGTGATCTGCCCCCAGGTTTGGGGCGCGCACAATCCAACCAACACGAGCGCCAAGACAAGGGCTCTCCTGAGAAAAGGGTGAGCCAAGTTCCTCGTCATACTTTCCTCCTGTTTCTTTCGCTGCCTAGAATTGCGTTTTGTTCAGCGACCAAGCGGTTCGGATGCCTCCAGGCAGAGCACGGGCCGAACCTTCGCGGCTCTGCAAGCGCTTGCAATAGGGCCAACAACCATTGCCGATCTCGAAAACGTGGAATCGTCAACTTCGGAAAGCACTGCGGACCCCATCCCGCGACTTCTAGAACCCACTTCCCTTTGTCACCTGGTGACTCACAAATGGCGACTCAAACCAACGGCCACCGCGCTGAATCGCTTTCGGAGTCTCCTTTGGTATACGTTATCGTACACAGAATGCGCGCAACCTACCACGCCACATTCCCCCTGTCAACTGTTTTGTCGATTTTGTCGATTTTTTGCCGTCAGGCCTGGCTCTACCATCGGGAACGAATCCCGCCTGAGCAAAACTTGCGGTAGTCCGCCGCCGCTTGCAGGTTTCCCTGATAACCTCAAAGAGACTGCCTCAGAGCGCCGGCACTCGGGGGAAAGCACGTACGATAAGGCCCTCGCGTTCCTTGATGGTGACAATCTGATCCGCTTTTATGTTGGCGACCCTCGTCTGCCCGCCACTTGGCCACAAAACTTCCACAGCGTCAACTTGGGTGCGGTTGCCTAGGCCAAAATGAAGCCGCGGGTCCTGTGCGGATTCGTAGCTCATTCCCCCCTTTTTCTCATGATGAAGAACAAGGTCTCCGGCCGTGACTTTCACACGAGCACCCACTCCGTCGCGGTTCGATTTCGTTCCGATCAAAAGAGTCTGCAGCCAGTGATTCGCATTTCCGCCATCGTTTCGAAGAAGCTGCGGCCGCTGCCCATTGTTGCTCACCAGAATGTCCAAGTCGCCGTCGTTGTCGAAATCCCCCACTGCGGCGCCGCGGCCCACGGTCGGCAGCTGAAAATCCGGCCCGAGTTGATCGCTCACATTCTCGAAAATGCCATGCCCCGTGTTGCGAAACATCAGCTTCGGCTCGGCGTAGTAAACATCGCTCTTGTACCGGTGGACGTTGTCCAGCACATGTCCGCACGCCATGAAGAGGTCCAGCGCCCCATCGTTGTCATAATCCATAAACCGCGTGCCAAACTCGCTCATGTGATACGTGGCGTAACCGATTTTCGAGCTGAGCGTGACGTCATCGAAATACTTGGCATCGGTATTTCGATAAAACCGCGCCAGTTGCGAGTCCAAATGCGTCACCGCCAGATCGAATCGGCCGCTCCCCGTGACGTCGCCCGCATCGACGCCCATTCCAGCTTCCGGCTGCCCATCCAGACTGACAGCAACGCCGGCCATATAGCCTACTTCCGTGAATGTGCCGTCATGATTGTTGCGAAACAGCAGGTTCGGCAGCGAATCGTTCGCGATGAAAATGTCCTGCCATCCGTCGCCGTCGTAGTCGAAAGTAACCACCCCAAGTCCGTTCGCGGGCTTCAGCCCGATTCCCGATGATTTGCTCACGTCCGTGAACGTCCCGTCGCCGTTGTTGTGAAACAGTGTCGGAGCCACGGGGTCGAAATCGTTGGGATGGCAGTAGCTCCGCATCCCCAGAGCGTGATCGCCGCACCAGAAGTCGTGCTCAGGCGCCCACGCCACGTAGTTCACAATCACCAGGTCCAGCCGTCCGTCGTTGTCGTAGTCGAACCAGGCGGCGCTCGAACCCCACCGCCCTACATTTTCCATTCCCGAACGCGCCGTCACATCCGTGAACGTGCCGTCGCCGTTGTTGTGATACAGAATGCATCGGCCGTATCCCAGCACCAACAAGTCCGGAAAACCGTCGTTGTCGTAGTCGCCCACCGCCACCCCCATTCCGAACAGCCCTTGCGCGCCAACTCCCGCTTTTTCCGTGACGTCCGTGAAGGTTCCGTCTCCATTGTTGCGGTACAGAGCGCTCCGCAGCGGCTTCTTCGGCTGATACGCCTTCGTTGCAGCGCTATTGACCAGGTACAAGTCCAGCAAGCCGTTCTGGTCATAATCGATCCAGCCGCATCCCGCGCCCATTGTTTCGATCAGGTATTTCTGCGCTGAGGCTGCATTGTCGTGCAGGAAGGAAATGCCCGCGCGTTCCGCGACATCAGCAAACTTCACGGAATTCGCACGGGATGGCGCTTTCCAGCCCGTCGCGCCAATCGCCAGCGCTGCTCCTGTCATTCGCAGCAATTCCCGCCGGGAAAATTCTCTAGACCGTCTCATTCGAAAGGTGTTCACCGTCCAAAAACGAAGAACGCCAAACCACGTACCGTATAGCACGCGCCCCGCAGCGCGTAAAGCGTCGTCGCTGGTGTTCGCGAAAATTGTTTTGCAAATCCTGGCAACCACTTGCGCGCTTTGCGCTGGCTGCTATGATTCGGAAGCTAGAGACTTCTCGTCGAAATTGCACAGATGCCTCGCTTTCGCAATCTTGAGCAAAATTTCCTTTCGCGCCGGCGTTTCCTCAAGATGCTCGGCGCCGGAACCGCCTGCGCCACGATCGAGAACACTGCGCCACTCGCGCCCGCCGCGAAAATTCCGGCGCAGTCCGAGCCGGCGCCCGACTTCGAAGAAATCCCTCCATCCGCCAGCGGAATTTCCTGGGTTCACACCGCCGGCCTTTCTTCTTCAATGTATCTGCCCGAAACGGACGGCGCAGGCTGCGCCTTCGTCGACTACGATAACGACGGCTGGATGGACATCTACCTCGTCAACAGCGGTAAGTGTGACTTCTACACACCGCCTCATACGCTGAGGAACGCGCTCTACCGCAACAACCGCGATGGCACTTTCACCGACGTCACCGAAAAAGCCTGCGTCCCGGGGAATGCCTACGGCATGGGTGTAGCCGTCGGCGATTACGACAACGATGGCTTTCCTGACCTTTACGTCACGCAATACGCTCAGGGTATTCTCTACCACAACAATGGTGATGGCACTTTCACCGATGTCACCGCCAAAGCCGGAGTCGCCACTCCCGGCTGGAGCACGAGCGCCGTCTGGTTCGATTACGACAACGACGGCCGCCTCGATCTTTTCGTTCTGCAATTCGCAAAGCTCGACAAATCCATTTGGTGTGGCAATAAGCTCACCGGCGAGCGTTGGTATTGCCGCCCCACCGTCTACGAGCCCATGCCCAACTGGCTCTTTCATAACAACGGTGACGGCACCTTCACCGACCTCAGCCGCGAATCGGGCATCACCCGCTGGCCCGGGAAAGGATGGGGCGTGGTTGCCGCCGACATCAACAACGATGGGTGGGTGGACCTCTTTATCGGCAACGACACCGTTCCGAATTTCCTTTTCGCCAATCGCGGCAAAGGCAAGTTTGAGGAAATCGGGGCGCTTGCCGCCGTCGGCTACAATCCGTTCGGACTCGCTCGTTCAGGCATGGGAGTTGACGCCTGCGACTACGACCAGGATGGCTGGATCGATCTCTTCGTTGCCAACATCGACCACGAAATGTTTTCGCTGTACCACAACAATCGCGACGAAACCTTTACCGACGTCGCTCCCGGGCTCGGCATCGCCTCCAGCACCATGATGCTCAGCGGTATGGGACAAAAATTCTTCGACTACGATAACGACGGCAACCTCGACCTGCTTCTTTGCAACGGCCACCCCGAACTGAACGTCGCCAAAATGGTTCCCGGCGTGACCTACGCCGAGCCCATGATGCTCTATCGCAATACCGGCCGCGGCTTTGAAAACATCAGCAAGCGCTGCGGGCCCATTTTTTCAAAGCTCATCGCCGGTCGCGGTCTCGCCATCGGGGATTTCGATAACGACGGCTCCGTCGACGTCCTCGTCTCGGTCAATGACAGTCCGCCCATTCTCCTGCGCAATAACGCAGGCCGCCGCAATCACTGGCTCGGTGTTCGCCTGGTCGGCAAGAAGTGCAATCGCGACGCCGTCTGCGCAAAAGTGACCTATCGGGCCGGCGACCTTGAACGCCACCAGTTCAAAGTCGGCGGCGGAAGCTATCTTTCCTACCACGATCCGCGCATGGTTCTAGGGCTCGGCTCGCGCACGAAAATCGACTGGCTCGAAATCAAATGGCCTCAGCCAAGCGGTGCCGTCGAGCGCTTCAAGGACTTGCCCATCGATCGCTACATCACCATCACCGAAGGCGAATCGAAGTGGAAGTAGCCTGCGTGCGTATCAGTTGGGGCCTCGCAGCGCGTTTGCCGGCCGCTGACGGTAGAGCTTGGCTTCTTAGACGCGTGTAGCCCCGTGTCGCAAGGGATTCATTTATGGGGAGTGTGGAAACCCTGCTCCCCCTTTGGCTTCACAACACTTGTAAGGGCGGACCGCCGCGCCCCTTTCCNNNNTCTCCGCCTCAAGCTGCAAATTGCGCTGCCGCTCCGCTTCCTGCTTATTCCCGCTCCGAGCGTATGCGATCGCCAGTTGGTAATACCCTGCCGGATCTGCCGGTTCTAGTTCCACATATTTTCTCAGCGAAGAAATCGCCTCGGGAAATTTCCCCGCCCCGTTCAACGCAATTCCGAGTCCCAGGTACGGCTGCGCCAGGCCGACGTCGAGTTGCGTTGCGCGAGTGAAGTGCTTGATGGCCTCTTCTGCACTCTGCTGCCGCCAAGCAAGATCACCCAACATGAATTCCGCAGCCGGCGAATCCGGATTCACCCTCAACTCCTCCCCGAATTCCTTACGCGCTTCTTCCGCCGTTTCCGGCGTCATCGGCTTCGCCAGAATGATTCGCCCAAGCTGGTAGTGGACTCCCGGCTGATTCGGATACTGCTCCAGAATCTTCTTGTATTTCGCGGTCGCGTTTTCGTACTCCCCTCTCGCCTGGTAGGACTCGGCTAGCAGCTCCTGCGCTTCCGCCGAGTCTCCCGCTCGATTGAGCAAGCGCTGTGCCGCCCGGTTCGCCAGTTCCGAGTAGTAGCGTGTCGTCAGATAGAGCACTTTGGTGTCGCTTGGAAACTCGCGGTTGAGCCAGAGCAGCGATTCCACAACGGCATCTTCCTGGTCGGTGACCATCCCGCATTGCGCAGTCGCCATCGCCGCCTGGTAGCGCAATTTCTTATCCGTGATCTGCCGCGTACCTTTCTTCAAAATGGCTAGAGCCTCAATACAGTGTCCCGTCGACGCCAGGTCGATTCCCCGTTCGAGAGACGTTGCGGATACTCCCTTGCTCAATGGCACGTCAGTCGGCGCCTGGGCTTCGGATAGCCCGCCAGCCAGACCCCAAGCGAGGCACAGGACCGCTAAACCGAGGACGCGGCCCGATTTCGCGACGTGACTCACAGAAGTCTTCCCGAGAAACGGATGCGCTGAAGCCAAAAAAAGACGAAAAGATTGTATACGACTTAGTATCCGTAGTATAGAAGGGCCTCGCAGTTCGCCACTCGCTCTCGGAGCAAGCCAGAAACATATTTCGAAGCACGTCCACAATCGTTCCTCGGTCTACACCTGAGCCCTACCGATTCCGCACAAGAAACGCCCCGCCTTCGTAGGTCGGACGGAAGGACGATGTCCCACGGTTCTCTATCGAGACGAGGGCTTGCCCAAGCGGCTGAGAGCAAAGTTGCGTTTCTTTTCGCTGTATCCAAATTCTGTGTACTGTATCGTAGCCACAAGAAGCTACCAGGACCTCGCCCTCTTTCATCATCCCTCTATGCACAGCCTTCGTCAATTTACTGGGAAATTCACCAATTAGTGGGAAATTCACCAACTGCCGCGTTCGCCTAGGTTTTCAATTACTTGGCACAGGCGTTCCGCCCCGTTCTCCCAGTTCAACTGGATGGCCTTTTCCGCGCCAGGGCCGTCGCCCTGTTCGATGGCATTGACGATGTCCACGTGCTCGTTCACCGAGGTTTCCAGCCGGTCGATGATCGCGCTGGCGTACAGGCGCCAGTAGCGTTCGGTTTGCGGCTTCACCCCACTGTGGATGGTGCGCAATCTTGGACCCGCGCCCGCGTCGACGATTGCTTGGTGGAAACTGATGTCCAGGTCGAACAAGCGGTTCGGATCACCCTGCTGGGCCGTTGCGCACTTGCTGAGCTCATAGTTCAAACGCTTCAGTTCGCTGACAAGGGCAGCGCGCGCTTTCAGATCCAGTTGACAGCACAAGCGAGCCGCGGAGCCTTCCAGGTGACCTACGATCCAGTACAACTCGCGCGCATCTTCCTTCGTCAGGGGCGCGACAGAGAGCCGCTCCTTGCTTCCGGCGATGGAGGTAACGACGATATAGCCTTCCTGCTGGAGCCGGTGGCGCGCAGCACGGATGGGCGTGCGGCTGACGCGGAGCCGGTCGGCAAGATCCGCTTCGATGACCCGGCTGCCGGGGGCGAGTTTCCCGTGCACGATCAGTTCGCGCAGGCGGCGAAATGTGGTGTCGCTGATATTGTTGTTCGACTCTTTGCTCACCACGACCACACTCTCAGGGATGCGGGCGACCTAAGATCGGCGTTTGCTCCAATAGAAGCGAAGTAAATCTACGGGAAGTCTCTTTGGAAATGCGAATTCTTAAGCGCGCAGACGGTATCATCGAGCAACTCTCTTCGAGCAGGGAAGCCCTCGCCCTCCAGACTACGAGGGGCGCGATTGAATATACACGATAGTCTGCATCACTGCACTGGGCGGGCGGCTTGATCCTCTTTGCGGATGGCGACGCCGATTCCTTCCTAGAACTCGAAGCCCGGGACCGTTATACCCGTTTGCCTCTGGCCTTTCCCCGTGATCTGCACCGCGCAGGGCAAGCGCATCGCGAACTTCTCGAGGTCTGCAGGACCAGAGACACAGAGCTGGCGTCCCGAGCCTTGTGGAAGCACATCACCGAGGCCGGCGAGTACCTGAGAGAATTCATCAAGAGCCGACGCGAGCGACGTTCCTCGGTGAGCGAAGCTGCCGAAAGAAACCGCGACAAGAACGGCGCGAGGTCCCGCGGCAACGGCAAGTGAAGGGTCCCGTCAGGGTCCTTTTGATTTCCCGCCGGGGCAGCTCCCGTGCGGCAAAGGCGCATTTTACCCGCGGTTGTGCTGCAAGCGCTTGCACTTACTTCTTGACAAATCGCGCCATCCTGCGCTTCACTCTCCCTCGCTTCTTTTTTGAAGGGAGCGGAAATGGAAGACCAGCTTTCTCGTCGCGAACTGCTCAAGAAAACCGTTGCCGGGGTTTCCACTGCCGCTCTCTTTCATGCCGCTCGGTGGCCAGCGTCGCCTTCTGCTGCTTCCGAATCCGCAGTTGCCCCGGCAAGCGCTGGTCCAGCAAACGCCTCGGCGGTCCTGCCTCTCACGAGTACGAGCGAGGTTTTCATACCGCCGCAAGGCCGGAGTTTCTTCAAGTTCAGCTTCGACTTTCCGGAGCCTTCGGTCGCTTTCGAAAATCTGCAGTTTTCCTTCCGGGTCTACACATTCGAGAATACCTACGCGCCTGACGCGAGCTCGATGACGGCGGAATCCGCCGGGGATGGAGTTCGCGTCCAGTCGAAGGGTTTTGTGTGGGCCGGGGATCAACAAAAAGCTCCAGGCACGCTCGACGTCCGTATCACACGAAACGGCTCGTTCGTGGAGTGCCAGGCTACCGCAGAAATGGGCCAGCCGATTAAATCGATCGCTGCAATTCTTCGTGGCGTACCTCGCGGCAAGGTTTCCGTGGCCGGAGGAAACTTTTTCGATCCCAAAGATAACGAACTGCTGTTCGGCTATCCGTTCGGCGGAGGATCCTTGTTTGTCGCCGGAGGAATGGATTCTCCGGTTCTCATCATCGAGTCTCGCGAAAAGGAATATTTCTTCCTTTCCACGCTGCTCAAAGAAGTGCGCGCCAGCCGTTTTTACCTGCAGCCCGGGGAGAAAGGCTACCGCGTCGAGCTGATTCACGAACGCGAAGGCTGGGCAAAGGCGAATCGCATCGAGAGTCCGGTGTGGCGCGTTGGCCGCGCCGAGAGCCTAGAGGCGGCCTACCGCCCGCACTTCGAGCATGTCGAAAAGGCGTTTGCGATTCCGAACTGGGAAAGCCGCGCTGATGTGCCGGCATGGTTCCGCGAGGTCGCGCTGGTCATTTCGCTTCACGGGATGCATTGGACCGGTTATATCTTCAATGACTTCGCGAAATCGCTGAAAACGCTTGAATGGGTGGCCACGCAAATTCCCGCCAGGCAAGTTCTCGTGTTTCTCCCGGCGTGGGACGGCCGCTACTACTGGAATTATCCGATTTACAAGCCGGACCCGCGGCTCGGCGGCGAGCAGGGCTTTCGTACGCTGATCGACAGAGGCCACGGCATGGGCTTTCACTTCATGCCCATGTTTGGGATGAACGCGGCGAACAAACTGCTCCCGGAATTCAAGAACTTCGCCGACGCTACGACCGATCAGATCGACGGCGACCCTTTCAACTTGAACTGGGTGGACTGGGATAACGACCGCCACAATGAAGGGAACGGCGGCTACATGAATCTCGGCGTGCCTTCCTGGCGGAACTGGCTCTCCGCACGAATTGCGGACGCGATTTCGAATTACCACGCCGATGCGTATTTCCTCGACATCGCCGGCGGCTGGGAGAACAATACCAAAGCCGACATGCACGAGGGTACACGGCTGCTGGTGGAAGGCTTGCGCAAGAGATTGCCCGGCGTGCTGGTTTGCGGCGAGATGCCGTACGATGCGTTGATGAGCTTCATGCCGCTGTTCCACGTTTTTTCCGGTGGTGGATATCCTCCGGCCATGAAAAAATATGTCCGCGCGTTTGAGCACCTCAGCCAGCCCGCGCCAGGGCGCGGGAGCAGCGGCGTGCACGAATCCGGCTTCGGACATTTCAATCCGAAGACACTCAACCTGGGCAAGGAACAGATCCCTACGATCACCGTGGTGGACGATACGTTTGAAAAGTATCGCGACGTAATGACGGAAATCATCGAGCAGGCGAAACAGCGTGTGGGGCAATAAATCAGTGCGGGAGCTGCGTTGCGTGCGATGAACCGGCGGGGGATTCGAATGAAGGAAACTTTGTGGATTACAATCACGGGGGCCATGCTTATGAGCACGCTGACAGCAAGCGGTGCGGCGGGAAAATCCGGCACGACGACGAAAACGCCCTGGGGGAAGACACCCGACGGCCAGCAGGTGGATCTGTACACGCTCGGCAACCAAAACGGCGTCGCAGCGGCCATCACTACGTACGGCGGCGCGGTTGTTTCATTGAAGGTGCCCGACCGGAACGGCAAGCTCGGCGACGTGGTGCTGGGCTACGATTCGCTGGACGGCTACGTGAACGACAAGAGTTATTTCGGCGCGCTCATCGGCCGCTATGGAAACCGCATCGGGCACGCGCAATTCGCGCTGGACGGCAAGACGTACACGCTTGCGAAAAATAATGGCGAAAACACGCTTCACGGCGGAACCAAGGGCTTCAACAAAGCCGTTTGGACGGCAAAAGAAATTCCCGCCAAAAACGGCCAGGCGCTTGAGTTGACTTATCTGAGCAAGGACGGGGAAGAGGGGTTCCCCGGGAATTTGCACGTGCGGGTGATTTATACGCTGACGGATTCGAATGAACTGAAAATCGATTATTCGGCGACCACCGACAAGACCTCCGTCGTCAACCTGACCAACCATTCTTACTTCAATCTCGCCGGCCCGGGTTCGGGAGACATTCTCGACCACGTTCTGACGATGGAAGCCGACAAATTCACGCCCGTGGATTCCGGGCTGATTCCGACGGGGGAGCTTAGCGATCTGGCGGGTACGCCCTTTGATTTTCGGAAGCCGACGGCAATCGGCGCCCGCATTAATGAAGACAATGAGCAGTTGAAGCTGGGCGGCGGCTACGACCACAATTTTGTGCTGCGGCGAAAGCCGGGCGAGCCGATTTCGCTGGCGGCGCGCGTGGTGGATCCCAAAACCGGCCGCGTTCTGGAAGTGTGGACCGATCAGCCCGGGGTGCAGTTTTATACCGGGAATTTCCTGGACGGTTCGGTGCGCGGCAAGGGCGGCATCGCGTATACCAAGCGCTCGGCGTTCTGCCTGGAGACCCAGCATTTTCCGGATTCGCCGAATCATCCGAAGTTTCCTTCGACAGTGCTGAAGCCCGGGGAGCGCTATCACACGACGACCATCTACAAGTTTTCCTCGGAAAAATAGGAGTTGGTGCAAACAACCGTTGCAGGCGGCAAGAGCTTTCGTCAAGTCCAAGGAGCATCACCCATGTGCATTCGAATTCTTGCCAGTGTCTTCGTGTTGTGTTCGTTCGCGGCCTGTCCCTCACGGGCGCAAACCGCTCTTGCGCCAACTCCTCCGATGGGTTGGAACAGCTGGAATCACTTTGCGTGCAAAGTCACGGCCGCCGACGTGCGCGGAGCGGCCAGCGCGATCGCCAGCAACGGGATGAAGGAGGCGGGCTACGTGTACGTGAACGTGGACGATTGCTGGCAAGCCGGCCGCGACGAGCAGGGGCGCATTCAGCCCAACAAAAACTTCGGCGACATGAAGGCGCTCGCCGATTACGTGCACAGCAAAGGCCTAAAATTCGGAATTTATTCTTCGCCGGGCCCGGAAACGTGTGCCGGCTTTACCGGCAGCTACCAACACGAACAGCAGGATGCGCAAACTTACGCGGAGTGGGGCGTGGATTATCTGAAATACGATTGGTGCAGCGCGTCCCAGGTCTATCCGGTCAGCCAGATCCGGGAGGTTTACAAGAAAATGCACGACGCGCTCGAGAAGACCTCCCGGCCGATCGTGTTCAGCTTGTGCGAATACGGCTGGGACCTGGTTTGGAGATGGGGCAAGGACGTCGGCGGGAATTTGTGGCGGACGACCGGCGACATCCAGGACCGGTATGAGTCGATGACCAACATTGGTTTCGGGCAGGCCGGGCTCGAAGCGTTCGCGGGCCCCGGGCATTGGAACGATCCGGACATGCTCGAAATCGGCAACGGTGGTATGCGGCACGACGAGTACATTACGCACATGACGCTGTGGTGTTTGTTGGCGGCGCCGCTGCTGGCGGGGAATGATTTGACGAGAGTGACGCCGGAGGATCAGGCCATTCTCCTGAACAAAGAAGCGATTGCGGTGGATCAAGACGCCAAGGGCATCGCAGGTCACCGTGTTTCGGCGGAAGGTCCGCTAGAAGTTTGGGCCAAACCGCTGGCCGACGGCAGCGCGGCGGTCGGTCTATTCAGCCGCGCCGGAACGTTTCCCGTGAAAGTGAATTTCAAAGATATCGGCTTTACCGGGAGCGTGCATGTACGGGATCTCTGGGCCCACAAGGACCTGGGAACGTTTGACAACGAGTTCACGGCGCAAGTGCCGCGTCACGGCGCGGTGATGATCCGCGTCTCGAAGTAGGTTGCGGAGGGTGGGGACTCCGCTGGGAAGGCAAAATAGCGGTCAGCTCTTGACCGCGACTCCCGTCGAATCGCGGACGACCAGTTCAGGGTCGATGACAATTTCACGCCCGGTATCGTGCTGTTCGCGGCCATTGCCGAGAATATTGTCGAAGATGATGTGGCCGATTTGCTCGCGGGGGATGTGATTGGTGGTCAGCGACGGAGAGCAAAACTCGGCGAGTTTGATATTGTCGAACCCCGTTACGGAAACATCGCGCGGGATCTGGAGGCCCTCTTCCCGCAGCTCGCGCATCACGCCGACGGCCATGAAATCGTTGACGCAGAGAACCGCCGTGGGCCGAAAGCCCGATTCAAGCAGTTCGCGCGCAGCCTGCCTGCCCCCCTCCAGGCCATCCGGCCCCGCGAAGATCCTGGCATCGGCGCTCGGGGAGCAACGGTGTACGGACTCCAGAAAGGTTTTGCGGCGTTCGCTGATGGGGCCAAGAGTGGAGTGATGCCCGACAAAAGCCATGCGGCGATGGCCCAAGGAGCTGAGGTAACTGACAGTCTTCTTGATCCCCTTGCGATAGTCCACTCGAATGTTGGTGATATTTTTCTGCGGTGTGCCTACATCATAGAAGGCCACAGGAATGCGGCTGCCCGCCACGGTCTGGATCAAGTGCTCTTCCATTTCGGAAACAATGACGGCCAGGCCCGCTACGCGAAGCCCGATCATGAGCTGCACGCTGGCGACGAGCTGTTCGGAGCGATAATCGGTATTGGCGACCACGACCTCGAGGCCCTGGGAGTGCGCATCTGATTCGAGCGTGCGATAAATGTCCAGGAAGAATGGATTCTCCATATTGGAAACAATGATTCCAAGGATGCGGCTCTTCCCGCGTGCAAGGGAACGAGCGTGGAGGTTAGGATGGTAGTTGAGTTCCTCGGCAGCTTTCAGCACCCGGGAGCGTGTGGAGGTCTTGACGATCTCGAGATTGTTAAGGACGCGCGAGACCGTGGACGTGGAGACGCCCGCCTTTTGCGCAACGACATCGAGATTCATCGCCAGAGTGCGCCTTTTGCGCATGAAAGAATACCTCGATCTGCGGCAGGCCTATTCTATCGAAAATCGGCCTTGCGGCGAGCCTCCAACGTGCTTCCGCCGAAGGGCGGTTGCGATCGAGGCCGCGCCGCGCCCTGATCGAAGGCACACCGCGGCAAGATTTCACTAGACTTGAGCGCAGTCGAGATCGTCGAAGAAAGGAGACAGGGGCAAGGCAAGCTTGACAAGGTTAGAGAGAGCGCAGTAAGTTCTGCATTGCAAGCGTTTGCAAAAATCGCCCCTGGCGAAGCCATGACAGAATCTTCCAATCCAGCGATGGTGCTCGGTATCCTTGTTGGCAACCGCGGCTTTTTCCCGGACCATTTGGCGCGCTCGGGCCGGCAGGAGATGATCGCTGCGCTCCACGCCCAGGGCATCAAACCCATCCTTCTCGGGGAAAGCGATTCCAAGTATGGCGCCGTGGAGACGCGGCAGGAGGCCGCGCGTTGCGCGGAGCTGTTTAAGAAGCATCGAGAGGAAATCGACGGCGTCGTCGTGACGCTGCCGAACTTCGGCGATGAGCGTGCCATTGCCGAAACGCTGCGGATGGCGAACCTCGGCGTGCCGGTGCTGATGCAGGCCACGCCGGACACGCCTTCCAAGATGACCATTCGAGACCGGCGCGACAGTTTCTGCGGAAAAATGTCCGCGTGCAACAACCTTGCGCAATACGGAATTCCTTATTCGCTGACTACACTGCATACCGAAGCACCGGGTTCGCAACAATTTCGCGACGACCTGGAGTGGTTTTTGGCGGTATGCCGGGTGGTAAAGGGACTGAAGAGGTTGCGGATTGGGGCGATTGGGGCCCGGCCGGCGGCGTTCAACACCGTCCGCTACAGCGAAAAAATCCTGGAGTCGACAGGAATTTCCGTCGAGACACTGGATCTTTCGGAGGTGATGGGGAGGATCGGCCGGCTCAAAGACCATGACGCGGCGGTCGTCGAGAGGCTCCAGGCCATTCGCGCTTATGTCTCGACCAACAGCATTCCGGAAGCAGCGCTGGTGAAAATGGCCAAGCTGGGCGCGGTGATCCATAACTGGATGAAGGAAACCGAAGTAACCATCAGCGCGATCCAATGCTGGACTTCACTCGAGGAGTTCTTCGGCGTTGTGCCTTGCACGGTGATGAGCATGATGAGCGATTCCGGGCTGTCGAGCGCGTGCGAAGTGGACGTGGCGGGTGTGATCGGGATGCATGCGCTGCAACTGGCCTCGCAAACACCGAGCGCGCTGCTCGACTGGAACAATAATTACGCCGATGATCCGGACAAGGCAGTGTGCTTTCACTGCAGCAACCTGCCAAAGCACTTTTTCAAAGATGTGCGCATGGATTTTCAGGAAATCATTGCCGGAACCGTGGGCAAGGAGAATACCTTCGGGACCTGCGTGGGCCGGGTGAAGAGCGGGCCGATGAGTTTCGCGCGCTTTTCCACCAACGATAGCGAGGGAAAGATGCGCGGCTACGTCGGCGAGGGCGAGTTTACGAACGACCCGCTCGAGACATTCGGTGGAGCGGGTGTGGTGCGCATTCCCGGGTTGCAGAAGCTGCTGCGGTTTATTTGCGAACGAGGGTTCGAACACCACGTGGCGGCAAATTTCTCGAGTTCTGCGTCGGCGGTACATGAAGCCACGACACGTTATCTCGATTGGGACGTGCACTGGCACAAGGCGGACGCGCCAGGGTGCTGAGAGAGAGTCTCGGGGAGGCCGTGATGGGCGGGAAGCATCGTTGGAATCGCCGCCAGTGGATTTCCTCCGCGGCAACCGCAGCCGGGGCGGCCGCGATCGTTCCGGGCCGCGGTTTCGCGTCGCTCGGGCGCGTGTTTGGAAACGCGGCAAGCGGACCGGTGCGCGATGCGGTGGACACGAAACTCAAGGCGTTTCCGTTGTCGCAGGTGCGCTTGCGCCGGGGAGTCTTTCTCGACCAGCTGGAAAGCAATCAAAGCTTTATCGAATCGCTGCCGAACGACCGATTGCTGCACACCTTCCGGCTGACGGCGGGCATTCCTTCGACCGCGGACCCGTTGGGTGGATGGGAGCATCCGCGCGGCGAATTGCGCGGGCATTTTGCGGGAGGACACGTGCTCTCGGCGTGCGCGCTGCTGCAGGCAGCGACGGGCGACGACGCCATCAAGCAAAAAGGAAACGTGCTGGTCGCGGAGCTGGCGAAGTGCCAGGAAAAATTGAATCAGGGCGGCTATCTCGGTGCGTATCCGACCAGTTTCTACGAGCGCTTGAAGGACGGGAAGCGTGTTTGGGCGCCGTTTTACACCTATCACAAGATTCTTGCCGGGCACTTGGACATGTACACGCTCTGCGGAAACGAGCAGGCGCTGTCCACCGCCGAAAAAATGGCAGGGTGGGTCGACAGTTATTTGAAACCGGTCGGCGACGAGCAATGGGCCAAGATGCAAATGGTCGAGTTCGGCGGTATGGAGGAGGCTCTGTTCAATCTGTACGCCATCACCGGAAAAGAACAACACCTCGCGCTTGCGCGGCGCTTTGATCACAAGAAGTTCTTTGATCCGCTGGCAGAGGGCAAGGATGAGCTGAAAGGTCTGCATGCGAACACGAACATTCCGAAGGTGATCGGCGCGGCTCGCGGTTATGAGCTGACCGGCGAGCAGCGGTACCACGACATTGCGAATTATTTCTGGCACGAAGTCGTCTCCGAGCGTACCTACTGTACGGGCGGCACGAGCAATGACGAAGGCTGGCGGGACGATCCGGGCAAATTTGCCGACCAGCTTGGCGAAGCGGCGGAAGAATGCTGCTGCGGCTACAATCTGCTGAAGTTGACGCGGCACCTCTTCAGTTGGACGGGCGAACCTGCGACGATGGATTACTACGAGCGGACGCTCTTCAACAGCCGCCTTGGCACCGAGGACACCGACGGCATGAAGATGTATTACGTGTCGCTGATGCCGGGGCTCTGGAGAACCTTCGGGACGCGCTTCGATTCTTTCTGGTGCTGCACGGGGACTGGCGCGGAGGAATTTGGCAAATTTGGCGACACGATTTATTTCCACGATGGGCAGGGCCTGTACGTCAACTTGTTTATCGCTTCGGAACTGAGCTGGCCGGAAAAGAAAGTCACCGTGGTGCAGGAGACGGGCTTCCCGGAGGAGGAAGGCACCTCGATCATGATCAAAACTGCGGCGCCGGTGAAGATGCCGGTGCACGTGCGCGCGCCGTATTGGGCAACGCGCGGCGTAACGGTCTCGGTCAATGGGAAAAAGCAGGAGGTGACGGCTCGGCCGAGCTCTTACTTCACACTGGATCGCACGTGGAATGATGGCGACAAAATCCAAGTGGCCATGCCCATGGGCTTGCACCTCGCGCCGCTTCCGGATGAACCCACTCTGCAAGCGGCCATGTATGGGCCATTGGTTCTCGCCGGGCGGCTGGGAACGAAGGGGCTGACCCACGAACACGTTTATGGGCCGCTCGGGCCGGATGAAGCCAGGAATATTCCCGTGCCGCCGCTTACCGGCTCGGTCGACGCTCCTGATTGGGTAGAACAGGTGAAGGGACAAACGCTCGCTTTTCAGACGGTCGGACAAAAGAGCGAGATTGATGTTTCGCCTTTCTATCAAGTGAACGACGAGCGCTACACCGTCTATTGGAAAGTGAACCGCAAAAGCGCGTAACGGGCCACCACAGCCGGAGCCTTGACTTTGCCTTTTGCACGCGAAATGAAAAGAAGCTCGGGCCAAATTAACTCCCACTAGGAGATGCGATGCTGGCGAAAATTTCCCGAAGGAAATTTGTCGGGGACGCTGCGGCTGTGTCGCTGTGCTCGCTCGTTCCGCGGCTCGCGGGTGCGGCTAGCGGCGCGACCCGCAAGATGACCGTGCTGGCGGACGAGGAAATTGGCACCGTGCGGCCGGAATTTCATGGCCATTTTGCCGAGCATCTCGGTTCCTGCGTGTACGGCGGTTTGTGGGTGGGAAAAAGTTCGCCGATTCCTAACATCAATGGCTATCGCCGGCAGGCCGTCGAGTACTTGAAAGAACTTGGGATTCCCGTACTGCGATGGCCGGGCGGGTGTTATGCGGATGATTATCATTGGCGGGACGGCATCGGACCGGCGGAGAGCCGGCCGAAGCGCGTCAATATTCATTGGGGCGGGTACGTGGAGGACGGCAGCTTTGGTACCCACGAATTCATCGGCTTGTGCCGGCTGATTGGCGCGGAGCCGTATCTCGCGGGCAATGTGGGAAGTGGCTCGCCGCAGGAGATGCGCGATTGGATCGAGTACTGCAACCTTCCCTCGGGCAGCACACTGGCCGAAGAGCGCATCAAGAACGGCGCCACGGAGCCCTTCCGCGTGCGTTATTGGGGCGCGGACCGCTTCCTGATTGCCAGCGGCCCGAATGGAAACGACACGCGCTGGTCCCGCAAGTTCATGGACACCCTCGAAGGCGGAAAGCCGGATGGCATCTCCATGCACTATTACGAGGGTGGGGAAGATCATCCGCTGCACTTCACCGAGGAGCATTTGAAGAAGCAGCTCGCCATTTTCTCGCGTGTGGAAGACGCCATCGTCCAGCAGCGCTCACTGTTCGACAGCTATCGCGAAGGTCGCAAGATAGCGCTGGTATTTGACGAATGGGGCGTGTGGGACCGCATTGCCGAAGAAGACGAAAAGAAATTCGGCAAGCTGTGGCAGCAGAGCACCATGCGCAGCGCCGCGGCGGCCGGCTTAGGACTGAACATTTTCAATCGCCAGGCCGATAAGCTGTACATGTGCAACATCGCGCAAATTGTGAACGTGCTGCAGTCGCTGCTGCTCACGGACGGATCGGAAGGGAAGCAGTCGATTCGCACGACGACCTATCACGCATTCGCTTTGTTCAAGGCGCATCGCGGAAATAGCGCCGTCAAGGTCGAAACTGATTCTGCAACTTCGGATCGAGAAAAGCCATCGCTCGACTTGTCGGTTTCCGCGTCGACAAAAAATGGACTAGTCTTATTGAGCCTGGTGAATCCACTTCCCGATCAGGATTTGGAAATCCAATGTGCCCTGCGTGGCGCGACCGCCAAGAACGCGAGCGCGCTTTTGCTCCATGACGCCGACTGGAACGCCTCGAACAGCTTTGATGCGCCGGACCGAGTGGTGCCGAAGCCGCATCCTGTGAAAGTCGAAGGCGCAACGGTGCGTCTAGACTTGCCGCGGATGTCGGTCGTCACGGTGACCCTAACTCCGTAGCCGGAGATGGCGGGAAGAGCCAGCCTGCAGGCTCCAGAATTCGCTTTGCCGGTTTTCATAACCAGGCTAAACGCGTAGCATGCCAGCGGCAAAACTCTTCGTTAAGAAACGAAAGGGGATGGAGCGAATGCGCGCTACTTCGGTTTGTCGTCTTGCGATCAAAACGGGATTGCTCCTTGCGGCATTGGCAGGTTGCGCGGTCCTCGCCGGTGCGCAGAGGCCGCCTGGGGCCCGCGGCGACGAGGAGACCTTCCGGTTTCGCTTTGTGGGACCGCGTGCAGGAAACCGGGTGGCTTCGATCGCGGGTGTTCCCGGCGACCCGAGCACCTATTACGCCGGAGCGGCGTCCGGTGGTGTTTGGAAAACCACGGACGGCGGGAATCGCTGGGAACCCATTTTCGACAAGGAGCAGGTAGCGGCCATTGGGGCGATCGCCGTAGCTCCTTCAGACCCAAGCGTGATTTGGGTGGGCACGGGCGAGGCCTGGGCGATTCGCGACAGCGACGTGATGGGCAACGGCGTTTATGTCTCAACGGATTCCGGGAAGAGCTGGACGCACGCGGGCCTGGAGGACACGGGACGCATCGGCAGAATCGTAGTTCATCCCAGCAATCCGGACATCGCGTTCGTGTGCGCACTGGGCCGCACCACCGGCCCGCAGCAGGAGCGCGGCGTGTATCGCACGACGGACCGGGGACAACATTGGGAGCGCGTGCTTTTTGCCGACGCAAATACCGGTTGCTCTGGACTTGCCATGGACCCACGCAATCCGCGGATTCTTCTTGCGGGAATGTGGCAAGTGGAAATGCATACTTACGGAGAGCTGAGCGGCGGCCCGGGCAGTGCGGTTTACCTTTCGAAGGATGGCGGAACGAAATGGACCAAGCTCGAAGGCCACGGCTTGCCAAAGCCGCCTCTGGGAAAAATCGACGTAGCCATCGCGCCGACCAATTCCGACCGCTACTTCGCCCTGATTCAAACCAAAGATCAAGGGGCATTGTGGCGCTCTGACAACGCCGGCGACGCCTGGCAGGTGGTGAATTACCAGCGCCAGTTGATTGGGCGAGCGGGATATTACATTCGCATCGCCGTTTCCACCGGAAACGACAACGAGGTCTACGTTGCCAACAGCAGTTTTCTCGAGTCGCTCGACGGTGGCGAAATTTTCAAGGAAGTGCCCTGGGGCGGCGACAATCATGACATTTGGATTGATCCTCAGAATGCGGATCGCTTCGTTATCACCGACGACGGCGGGCTGAACATCACCGCCGTGCATGGCCGCGGCTTCCATCGCATCCAACTCCCGATTGGGCAGATGTATCACGTTGCCGTCGACAACCAGGTGCCGTACTACGTCTACACCAACATGCAGGACGGGCCAAACATGCGCGGCCCGAGTATTGCCCCGCCGCTTGAATATGGCCGCGTGGTGGATACCGGCTGGGAGCGCCGCATGGGCGGATGCGAATCCGGTTTCACGCTGCCGGATCCGACCGACCCAAGCATCGTGTGGGCGAGTTGCTACGGAAACGAAGTGACGCGCTGGGACGCCAAGACCAAGCGTGCGCGCTCGGTAAGTCCCTGGATGCATTCTCTGGATTCGCCTCCGAGCGAGTTGAAATACCGTTGTCATTGGACTCCGCCCCTGGCCATCGATCCGTTCGACCACAACACGGTCTACTACGGCTGCCAAGTCGTTTTCAAAACAACCAATGGCGGGCAAAGTTGGTCGGTCATCAGTCCGGATCTTTCCACGCAGGACCCGAAGTACCTTGGCTCTTCCGGCGGAATTATTGGCGACAACCTCGGCCAGTTTTATGGCGAGGTGGTCTTCGCCATCGCCCCCTCGGAACTGCAGCAGGGCCTCATCTGGGCCGGTACGAATGACGGTTTGATTTGGTACACCAAAGACGGCGGTCGAAACTGGACCAACGTCACCAAAAACATCAGGGATTTGCCGCCTTGGGGCACGGTCACGCGCATCGAGCCGTCGCATTTCGAACCCGGTACGGCTTACGTTTCGATCGACTATCATTTGATGGACAACCGCGATCCCTACATTTTCAAGACCACGGATTTCGGCAAAACCTGGACAAAGATCACTGAAGGATTGCCCCGGCACGCCCTTGCTTACGTGCGGACCGTTGCGGAAGATCCCAACCAGAAAGGCCTGCTCTTTGCCGGCACGGGAAACGGTCTGTTCTACTCCCTTGACGACGGAGCGCGCTGGACTGCATTCACGGCGGGCTTGCCCCACGCTCCGGTCACCTGGGACGTGGTGCAAAAGCAGTTTCGCGATCTCGTCGTCTCGACCTACGGGCGCGGGATTTACATTCTCGATGACATCACGCCGCTCGAGCAGATGGCCCAGAAAACCACGGACGCGCCGGTACACCTCTTCGCTCCGCGCGATACATTTCGGCTTTCCCCTAACGGCGGCGCAGTCGTCACCTATTCCCTAAGGGCGGCGAGTAAAGCTCCGCCAAAAATCGACATCCTCGATGCGAGCGGTGCTGTCATTCGAAAGCTCGATGCGCCGGGCCGCGCCGGCGTGAATCGCGTGCAATGGAACTTTCTCTACGATCCGCCGAAGCTCGTCGCGCTGCGCACGACTCCGCCGGAGAATCCGCACGTTTGGGAGGAGCGCCGTTTCCGCGGGAGCGATACGCGGCAGGTTTTGCATTGGGGAATTCGCGAAGCCGAGGTCGGGCCGATGGCTTTGCCCGGGAAATATACCGTTCGCCTCACCGTGGACGGGCAAAGCTTCACCGAGCCCCTGACCATCGCGAAGAACCCCAATGTTCACGCGAGCGATGACGGCTTAGCGGCAGCGTTCAAGCTGCAACTGCGCATTCGCGACGACATCACCAAAGCTTCGGAAGCCACCAACAAATTGGAATGGATGCGCAAACAGCTCGATGTGATTGCCCGCATGCTCGGGCGAAAGAACGCGCTGCCCGGCGAAGAGAAAAAAGAAGAAGCGAAGGACGCCAAACAGGAAAAGAGCGAAGCCAATCCCGATCCCGAATTACTCAAGGCGGTCGAGGCCATCGACCAGAAGATGCAGGACGTGGAATACAGGTTCATCTCTCGCGCGGACGCGCTCAGCGACGACAAATACTATTCCATTCCCGAGAAAATCTATCTGCAGCTGATCTGGCTAAATGGCGAAGTGGGTACTGGCGCCGGAGACGTCGCCGGCGGTGTGGACAATCCTCCCACCGACACGGCTGCGGCCCTTCTCGAAACCATAGAGAAAGAACTTGCTGACGCAGAGAGCAGTTATCAAAACCTCATTGAGAAAGAGCTCCCTGCCTTCAATCGCGCGCTGCTCGATAAGGGCATCACTCCCGTGGCATTTGTTCGTCCACCGAATGATGAGGAGGAGGAGGACGAAGGCGGCGGATAAGCGAAACGCGAGCGGCGAACAAGTTCCCAAGGAGGAAGAATCCCGATGAAGATCCATCCTCACTGCTGGTTTTGCCTCGCGGTTGTATCGCTCTTTTGTGCCTCTTGGAGCGTGGCGCAAGGGACGCGTGAGGACTATCATCGCGCTGAGCAGTTCCTCCCTGGGAATCTGCGTCATCGCATCTACCTGGCTGAGGTGGCGCCGCATTGGATCGCCAAGAAAAATCGCTTCTGGTATCACAAAGCGGGAACGAATGGCGCGGAGTTTCTTCTCGTTGATGCCGACCAAAACAGCGTCGGCCCTGCTTTTGACCACCCGCGCCTTGCCAGTTCGCTTGCCAAGGCGCTCGGACGCGAAGTTCAACCAACGGCGCTTCCTTTTGACTCGATTGATTTCTCCGAGGATGGAAAATCCGTTTCTTTCCAGGTAGACGGTGCGCCGTGGTCCTGCGGGCTTGAGAATTACGAGTGCCAAAAGGGGGCCCGAGCCCGTCGCAGGTCAATATGAAGACGCTTCGCCGAACAAAGAGTGGGTCGCCTACGTCAAGGACCACGACCTGTACGTCCGCTATGTCTCGACCGGCGAAGTGGTTCGTCTGACGCGCGACGGCGAAGCCTCCTACGACTACGCCATGCCGATTCCCTCGCTCCGGCCGCTGGTCGCGCAAGGTACGCAGGACATCAAGCAGCGCCCGGCTGTGTTTTGGTCGCCGGATTCCCGCAAACTCGTAACCTATCGCATGGACACGCGCAACGCCGGGCGCTTCAGCTATCTGCAGTTCGTTCCTCCCGGCCAACTTCGCCCGAAGGAATACACCGTGGTGTACCCGTTGCCCGGCGAGGTTTTGCCGAAAGCGGAACCGATTATCTTTGATGTGCCAAGCGGTAAGCGCATCGAAGTAAAGACCGCGCCCATCGAAATACAATTTCAGGGCGGGCCGGGATTCGACTGGTACGAGGACAGCAAGGCATTTTCTTACGACGCGTGGGAGCGCGGCGAAAAATCCATCGAACTGCGCGAAGCGGATGCGGGCACGGGCGAGCAACGCGTCGTGGTTCGCGAGAAATCGGACCGCTACGTCGATCCGGGAGAAACGCATTTCCGGATTCTGCACGAAACGGGCGACGTCCTCTGGACCTCGGAGCGTGACGGCTGGAACCACCTCTATCTTTCGAGTCTTAAGACCGGCGAGCTTCGGGGCCAATTGACTTTAGGGCCGTGGGTCGTACGCCAGATTGTCGATGCGGATGAAAAGGGGCGCCGCGTCTATTTCCTGGCCAACGGCCGCGAAAAAGACGAAGACCCCTACCAGACGCATCTTTATGTGGTTGGCTTCGACGGCAAGGGCCTCGCACTGCTGGCGCCGGAAAATGCCAGCCACACGGTGAGCTTTTCTCCGGATCGCACCTATTTTGTCGACAATTTTTCCCGGCCGGATCTGCCTGCGGTTGCTGTGCTGAAGCGGACCAAGGACGGCTCCGAGGTTCGCGTTCTCGAGCAGACGGACACAAGCGAGTTGGTGAAAGCCGGCTGGAAAGCCCCCGAGCCGTTTCGCGGCAAAGCCAAGGACGGAACCACCGATTTGTACGCGCTGATCTGGAAGCCCTCGAATTTCGACGCCGCGAAGAAGTATCCCATCGTCGAGATGGTTTATACCGGCCCGCAGGGATTTTTTGTGCCGAAAACCTTTGCCGCAGCACTGCGCAACGGACAGCAACAAATCGCTGAGCTGGGTTTCGTTGGTGTAATGGTCGACGGGCGCGGCACGACCGGCCGCTCGCGCGCTTTCCATGAATTTTCTTATCGCAACCTAGGCGGCGCATTTGAAGATCACGTCGAAATGATCAAGCAGATGGCGGCAAAGTTCCCCTACCTGGATCGCGACCGCGTCGGCATTTATGGCACGTCAGCGGGCGGATACGGCGCCGCCCATGCCATCCTGTCGTTTCCCGATTTCTACAAGGTGTGCGTCGCGATTTCCGGCGACCATGCGCCGAACAATCGAACGTAACCATGGCCAGCCGCTTGAAGGGGCACCTGCTCGTCGAGCACGGCGACATCGATGACAACGTTCACGTCGTCGAGACCATGCGCTTGACCGATGCGCTTATTCGAGCCAACAAGAATTTCGACCAGCTCATCGTTCCCAACATGTACCATGGCGAAGGCGGTAATCCGTATTTGATCCGGCGACGGTGGGATTATTTCGTCGAGTATCTGCTGGGCGTAAATCCGCCGCCGGACTTTGCCATTCACGAAGAGCGGGAAAATGTGCCGCCGCGGGCCCGATAAAAAGCAGGAACAGTGTCGTTCCATCGCCAGGCATGTGGGAGGGAGGCGCGTCTTTGAACTCAAGAAGAATTCTTGCGGTGCGAGTGAGCCGCTTGCGCATAAACTCGCGTTTGCTCGACCGAAAAATACTGCACATAACGTTTTTGGCCGGCGGGCTCGGCGCAATTGCCGGAAACAGTTTCGCTCAGCTCCCTCCCAAAGCTCCTAACTCCAGCGTCATCACCCTGACTCCGCAGCCCGGATATTTTACCGAGCCCGGCATCGCCATCAATCCCAATAATCCACAGCAAGTCGTCGCCGTGTATCAGGACAATGCTCACGCCGCGTATTCCTTCGACGCAGGTCGTACCTGGCAGATCGCCACGGGCGTCGAGTCCACCAGCTACCGTGTTTCCGGAGACGTATCTACGACCTTCGACAATCAAGGTCACGCTTTCGTCTGTTACATCGCGTTCGACAAGCTCGGAACATTCAACTACTGGGGCCACAATTCCTCGCGAAATGGGATTTACATTCGCCGTTCGCTCGACGGCGGCAAGACCTGGGAAGCCAAAGACATTCTAGCCACTGAGCAGCCCGACAAAACGCCTGACCAAAAAGACGTGCCTTGGGAGGATAAGCCGTACATCGTTGCCGATAACAGCCATGGCCCCTATGCCGGCAACCTCTATATTGGCTGGACGCGCTGGACCATTGCCGATTCGCAAATTCAATTCGTGCGCTCTACCGACGATGGCAAAACCTGGTCGAACCCCATGGAAATCGACGACGTGCGCGGTCTTCCGCGCGACGACAACGGCGCCGTCGAGGGTTTCGCCGGCGCGGTCGGCCCGGACAGCACGCTTTACGTCGTCTGGGCAGACGGCAATCATCTGGTCTTCACTTCGTCCTCCGACGGCGGGCACACGTTCGCGCCAACGCGCAACATCATGAATACGGCACCGACCATGTTCAGCATCGATGCTGTGGCTCGCGCCAATGGCTTCCCGCAGATTGCCATCGACCCGCGCGGCGGCGAGAAGGGCGGACGCTTGTACGTAGCCTGGGCCGACTACCGCCATGGCGAAATCGATGTGTTTTGTTCTTCGTCGAAGGATTACGGAGCTAGTTGGTCACCGGCCACTCGCGTGAACGGCGATCCCGTGCATAACGGCGCCGACCATTTCTTCCAATGGATGGCGGTGGATCCATCCGATGGTTTCATTTACGTCGCGTTTTATGACCGGCGCGGCGATCCGAGGAATCGTGCACAAGCCGTGGTTCTTGCCCGTTCCACCGACAGCGGCCAATCCTTTCAAAACTATTCTTGGACCGAACAACCGTTCAATGCCAAGGGCGCCTTTATCGGCGATTACAACGGGCTAGCGGCGATGAACGGCCGCGTCTATGGAATCTGGACGGAAAAGCCGGAAGATATAACCACGCGAAATACTGTGATTCGCGTCGGCTTAGCCGACTTCGCAGCATCCTCGGCTGCGTCGTCGGCAAATTCTTCCGTCTCGCCGAAGGCGAATCTGAAATAATACCGAGTGTTGAAAAACTCTCTTCCATTTTTGAACGAGGTTCGCGCGCGCTTTGGCACCACTGCCGGCGTCTATCGCGCGCCGGGACGTGTGAATCTCATCGGTGAGCATACCGATTACAACGATGGTTTTGTCCTGCCCGCGGCCATCGAATTCTACTGCTCGGTCGCCGCCGCTCCGCGCACCGATAGAAAGCTTGTCATCCGTTCCGAAAATTTCAACGAGACCGTCGAAGGAAATCTCGATGCTCTTTCTGGCATCGGCAAAAATCATTGGTCGAGCTATCCCCTCGGGGTGGCTTGGGCAATCGAAGCTTCGGGGAAAAAGCTGAAAGGAGCGAATTTTCTGATCCGCGGCGATATTCCGCTCGGCGCAGGGTTAAGCTCATCAGCGGCTATCGAAGTTGCGACCGGCTTTGCCCTTCTCGAGCAGAGTGGACTCCCGATCGACCTTAAGGATCTCGCGCAAGTGTGTCAGAAGGCGGAGAACGAATTTGTCGGCGCGCGTGTCGGCATCATGGATCAGTTTGTCTCGTGCCACGGTCGCGCTTCGCATGCGCTAGTGCTGGACTGTCGTTCGCTCGAATACCATTTGGTAAAGCTACCGCCGGGAGTCCGACTGGTGATCTGCAACTCCATGGTGAAGCACGAAATCGGCGCGAGCCAATACAATGTGCGCCGCGCCGAGTGCGAGCAGGGGGTTCGAATACTTCGCGACGTCCTGCCGGGGATTCGCGCGCTTCGCGATGTCAAACTCGCTCAATTAGAAGAGCACCGCGGGCTTCTGAGCCCAAAGGTATATTCGCGTTGTCATCATGTCGTCACGGAAAATGGTCGCGTCCAGAGCGCCGTGCACGCTTTTGAATCCGGCGATCTCCGCGGGTTCGGGCGGTTGATGAGCGACTCGCATCGCAGCCTTCGCGACGATTACGAAGTGAGCTCCGAGGAGCTCGACCTGCTGGTGGAGATTGCTGTCGCCCAGCCTGGCGTGATCGGGGCACGCATGACCGGAGGCGGATTTGGTGGCTGCACCATCAATCTCGTCGAGTCTTCGGCGGTGGCCGCGTTCCAGCAGCATGTAGCCGGGAGCTATTTCGCGAGAACGGGACGGAAGCCGGAAATTTATGTCTCGCCGGCCGCTGACGGCGTGCAGCGGTTGGAAGTCGGCTTGGGCAACACCCGCGACTGAAGAGGTCGTCGGCAAGGCTGGAATCAGGGTCGCTTCGAGCGCGCTGGGGGATTTGCTTTCTCCTTCGCGGGTGAGCGCGGAAGACTCCTAATATTCATAGGTTTCGTTCATAAACATGAATTTTGAAGAGCTCCTTTCCACTCCCCACAAACGCTTCAATCCGCTGCTGCGGGAATGGGTGCTCGTCTCTCCGCAGCGCACCGCGCGCCCGTGGCAGGGTAAAGTGGAAAAACTGCCGCCGGCTTCTTCCATCGCATACGATCCCAGCTGCTATCTGTGCCCTGGAAACAAGCGCGCAGGCGGCAAACAGACGCCGCAATACACGGAAACGTTCGCCTTCGACAACGACTTCCCGGCGCTGCTCCCGGATAGCAAGTCGCTCGATTATGAAGAACGCGGTTTGCTCCTGGCGCGAACCGATCGTGGCATCTGCCGCGTCTTGTGTTTTTCTCCGCGACACGACCTTACCATTCCTCGCATGAACGCCCGCGAGTTACACGGTGTCATTGACGCCTGGACCGAACAATTTTCCGTTCTCGGAGAAATCCCGTGGGTTCGCCACGTCCAGATTTTCGAAAATCGCGGCGAACTGATGGGCGCAAGCAATCCGCACCCGCATTGTCAGATTTGGGCGAACGCAACTCTCCCGAACCTTCCGGCCCGCGAAGATGAATCTCTTCGCGCCTACAACGCGGAAAAACATTCCTGTCTTCTATGCGATTATTTGCAATTGGAATTGCAGCGAGACGAGCGCATCGTTTGCCAGAACGACGCGTTCATCGTGCTGGTGCCCTTTTGGGCCGTTTGGCCGTTCGAAACGCTCGTCTTGAGCAAACGTCACGTTGCTTCGCTGGACCAGCTGAACCAAGACGAGCGCGGGCTCCTGGGAGCCATTCTTCGCCAAATTACCACGCGTTACGATAATCTTTTTGAAACCGCGTTCCCTTATTCTATGGGTTTCCATCAACGCCCGACGGACGGCCGGACCGATGAAGCATGGCATCTGCACGCACACTATTTCCCGCCGCTGCTCCGTTCCGCCACCGTTCGAAAGTTCATGGTCGGCTATGAACTTCTCTCCTCGCCGCAGCGGGACCTCACTCCCGAAGCGGCCGCCGCGCGCCTGCGGGAAGCAAGCGAAAATCATTACCTGGATCGAGCCGAAAGCGGGAGCAAGTCTTAGGAAGCGATTCAAGTCTGGCTGCTCTTTGTTATTCGGGCGAATCGTGCTTTTTTTTGGTAACCGGATCTTCTTGCGGAGCGGGGCGCTCTCTTTGGCGGAGGGCTCCAAACGATTTCATTTGCCAATGGTTCGCATCAGAAACTTCCCTCGTCGTTAGGGCATTTCCCGCTGGCGCTGCTCGCGATTCTGTTTAACAATGCCATGTCATGAGCGGATTCACAGGCTTGCGAGTGCTGGCGCTGGAAAGCCGCCGCGCAGCCGAACTCGCCAAACTCATCTCTACCTACGGCGGTGAACCGGTCGTCGCTCCCGCCATGAGGGAGGTCCCGCTCGATTCGAACACCGAGGCTTTGTCCTTTGCTGAAGCTCTCTTGGCCGGTCAATTTGACATGGTCATTTTTCTGACCGGTGTTGGCGCGCGTGCCGTTCTAAGCGTTGCCGAGACCAAGCATCCTCGCGAGGCCTTGATCGCTGCCTTGCGCCGGGTGAAGGTTGTTCCTCGAGGCCCCAAACCCGTTGCCGTTTTGCGCGAACTAGGAATAAGTCCTGCTCTTATGGTTCCTGAACCGAATACCTGGCGTGAACTTCTGAAGGCGCTCGACGAAGCCCAAAAGTCGCTACCGGAATTTCATCTGAAAGGCGCGCGCATTGCTCTCCAGGAGTACGGGGTTTCGAATCCTGAATTAATCGGCGGTCTCACCGGCCGCGGCGCCATGGTGACGCGGGTACCCGTTTATCAGTGGGTCCTGCCGGAAGACGTCGCCCCCCTTCAATCTGCCGTCAGGGAACTTACGGCCGGGAAAATCGACGCGGTGCTCTTCACCACCGCAGTTCAAGTCGCGCATCTGTTCCAAGTCGCTGCGGAGATGAACTTGGAAAAGCCTATGTTGCAGGGATTACGTCGCGCCATCGTTGCTTCCATCGGCCCGACTACATCAGAAGAATTGCATCGAAAAGGAATTCCGGCCGATCTCGAGCCGTCTCATCCTAAGATGGGTTTTCTCGTGAAGGAGACCGCCGACCGGGCCGCCGCGCTGCTTGCCAGGAAGCGGCAGGGAAGTGCCTTCGCGTGACATCGAATTTCCGTTGCAGACGACGGAAGCCGCGCCCACGGCTCAGTCGAAAAATAAACGCAGGAATCGGCGGCGGCTCTGCCTCACAACTCAAAAGTCATACCTAAAAAGTTCCTCACCCGAGGATTTCTTCTTCCTTCCGCGCCTCGCCCAAATCCAAAATCACCTCGCTCGGTTTGGGCGTTTCCCATCCGAAATCGTCTTTCTCTTTTTCGACCGGTGGCAGCGGCTTCGCCACTTCGCCAATGATGAGCACCGAAGGCGCCGGCAGGCCCTCCTCGAGCGCCAGTTCTTCGAGCGTGGTCCGATGGATTTGCTGTTCCGCGAGAGTGGCATTCGCCACGATCACACACGGCGTCGTTCGATCCAGTCCGCCCTCCAGCAATTTCGTGGCGATCGCTCCGTAATTTTTCCCGGGCATGTACACCGCGTAGGTGGCATCTTTCAGCGTTACGTCATCCCATTCCGGCGATACGTTTCCCGCGGTGTGGTGGCTCAAAAAAACAAGTTTGGAAGCACACCGCCGATCCGTTAAAGGAATCTTCGCGGCCGCCGCCGCACCCATCGCCGAGGTTACGCCAGGAATCACTTCGAAATCGACTCCCGCACGCGCGAGCGCTTCCATCTCTTCTCCCACGCGCCCGAAAAGCAGCGGATCTCCGCCCTTGAGTCGCACTACACGCTTTCCTTCGCGCGCCCCGGCGATCAACAGCGCATGAATCTGGTCCTGGGAAATTCCTGCTTGCCCGCAGCGCTTGCCGACGTTGCGCACTTGCGTCCATGCGGGGATCAAATCCAAGATCTCCTGGGGCACCAGGTGGTCGTGCAGCACCACCTCGGCCGTCTTCAGAATCTCGGCCGCCTGGACCGTCAGTAGTTCCGGGTTTCCAGGGCCCGCCCCTATCAAATAAACTTTGCCTTTCTGGATTGGCGTTTTCATGACCTGGCCCCCGCCGCCGCGTATCTGCCATTCCGGCGGCACTCCCCCGGCGTTGCTTGCAAGCCTGTCCCCGCCGAAGGTTCTCCCTTTGAGCCTATCACCTCGTTGGACGATCTATTCCTGCGAACATTTCATCTGATGCATCGAAAATTTCGATATAAGTTAAGTTGTAAGACGATGGACCTGGACTAAGCCCTGTGGAACAAAACGGAAGAACTGGCAACCAAAAACTAAGCCGGCATGCATCATCAGGCCGCGGGGCCATGCCCGAAACGACCAAAACTGGAATTGGATTCGCTGCCTCGCATAAAAGTCTATTACGCAGGGCCTACTGAGAGGATAGACGAGGATGGCGCGGCCATCAGTCAGCGCTTTAACGGAATGCCGGACTCTCCTCTGGTACTATCGGTACTATCGCGAGCAAGCCTGCCCTGACGACTTGCGTCACGTCGTCAACGGTCACCTCGAGCCTCCGCCCTCAGTCACCTCAAATTCTTGCGGGTCGAAGTGATCATGAAGGGAGGCGCACCATAGAAATGCTGGTGCGAAAGTCATGTTTGGCAAGCGAAGTAGCGTAGCGATCAGCACGGCAGGCGCTCAAGGACATCGAGTTTGCAACTCTCGACGAAGGCATAAAGGGCACGGAGGTTGGCTGGGGCACGACGGAATCGTGCGATCCCGTTGGGGACGCGGACTACTTTTTTGTGCCCTTGGGTTTCTGCTTGCGGAGGAAAGACTTAAAGGCGTCAGCGCTGGCTAGATCGTGGAGCAAGCGCTTGCGCTCTTCGGGGTCAATGGCGGCAGCGAAGAGTTTTTCTCGCTCCTCACCGAGTTGCCGGAGCCAAGCTCTGCGAAGGCGTTGGGCGAGCGCCGGGCTCTGGCCAGAAGTGGAGACGGCGATTTGCAGCGCGCCGCGCCGTGCCACGGCGGGATAGTAGAAGTCGCAAAGCTCGGGAACGTCCACGACATTGCAGAGTACACCGCGCCGCCGGGCTTCGGCGTGAATTTGCTCGTGCAATTCAGGCGAGAAAGTGGCGGCGATGACGAGGAACATTCCATCGAGATCGCTGGGCTCACAGGGACGCGCGAGCCATTCGATTTGGCCCGTGGCGGCCCATGACTGTACTTGTGGCGTTGCTTCCGGAGCAACGACGCGCACCTTGGCGGCGGCCTCGAGCAGCCCGGCGATTTTGGACTCGGCCACGTCACCTGCGCCGACGACGAGGCAGCGCTGACCCTCGAGCTTCAGGAACATGGGGAAGAGGCTTGGGGCAGGCGCCTTTTGGGGGGCAGATGTCACAGATTTATTCTAGCGGAAAATGGAAATTCGAAAATCGAAAATGAAAATTCGAAAAGGGTGGAATAGCAAGAAACCGGACCGGTATCTGGAATGTTGAAGCTCGGATCCATACTTGCCCGCCTGGCTAATTCGACTCGCGAGTTCCCCATTTCGATATCAGGAGAGCTGGTTAGAGCCGGTCCGGGGTGAGGAGAGCAGTCATTTGGAGGACGCGGTGGTAATAGTCGCGCTCGGCGAGTTGCGCTGCCGCGGGCTCGTCGAGAACGAACGTCACATCAGGATGGAGCTGCAGGGCCGACGCGGAGACGGCGCAGGTGATGGGGCCTTCGATGGATTTGGCGATGGCGGCGGCCTTGGACGCGCCGGTGGCCAGCAAAAGGATTTTGCGCGCTTCGAGGATCGTGCCGATGCCCATGGTGATGGCGCAGCGCGGGCCTTCTTCGCCGGGACCGAAAAACTTGGAGTTGTCGTCGAGCGTCTCGCGGCTCAAGACTTTGAGGCGCATGCGCGAGGCCAGGCTGGAGGTAGGTTCGTTGAAGCCGATGTGTCCGTTGCGGCCAATGCCGAGAAGCTGGAGGTCGATGCCGCCCGCGGCGCGAATCGCCTGCTCGTAGGACGCACAATAAGCATCGTAATCGCCGCGGATGCTGCCGTCCGGGATGTGGATGTTGCGCTCGAGTACGTTGACGTGGCGAAAGAAGTGCTCGTGCATGAAATGGTGATAGCTCTGGGGATGGGAAGCAGGCAGGCCGAGGTATTCGTCGAGGTTGAAAGTGACGACGCCGGAGAAATCGAGCGGACCGGATTGATGGAGGCGCACGAGATGCCGGTAAAGGCCGAGCATGGTATTTCCCGTGGCGAGGCCGAGAGTGAGTGAAGGTTTTTTCTTGATGGCGCCGGCGATAAGCTGGGCGGCGTGCTCGTTCGCTTCTTCATTGTCGCGCTTCAGGATCACCAGCATGCGGAAGCCTCTCGAGACTCACGAAACGTTTCGACCCGGGGAGCTTTTTTCCACAAAGAACAGTTGCGGCACGCCTTCGTCGGCTAGCGGAACCGGCGAATCACCAGATTATGCCGGTCGGAGCGGTAGAAACCGAGCACGTACATGATGGCTTTACCCTTCGCAGAATAAATGACCTGGCGAATGCGCAGCAGCGGTTCGCGCCGCGGTATGGCGAGAAGGTCAGCGATGCGCGGATCGGCAGCGGTAGCGTCGACTTCTTCGTCGGCGTAACCCAGTTCGACTTTGTAATCGCGCTCGAGAATGCCGAACAGCGATTCGCGTGCGACGGGAGCGTCAAGCAAGCCGGGAAACTCGGCGGCGCTGAGATAGCAGATTTCGAGCGCGAACGGCTCGCCGGACGCGTGGCGAAGCCTTTCGAGCTTGATGATGCCGCTATTAGGCCGAAGCGAAAGGCGCGCCGCGGCTTCGTTTTCATTATCCACGATCTTGGCGAAGAGCACTTTGGCGCCGGCACTAAGGGTGCGCGCGGCCATTTGCTCGGTGTAGCTCATGAGCTTGTTGAAATGAATCTTTGGCGGAGCGACGAACGTGCCGATGCCGCGGCGGCGTTCGACAAAGCCTTCGCGTTCGAGGGAAGCGAGGGCGTGGCGCGCGGTCATGAGGCTGACGTGATGCGTCTTGGCGAGCTCGCGCTCGGAGGGGACGGGGTCGCCGGCCTGAAGCTGGCCGGAATCGATGCGTTTGCGAATGACGCTCTGAATGCGCTGATACGCAGGCAGCGCGTTTGGAGGGCGAGAGGGGAAGCCCTCGACGGCAGCCAGCGTTTTCTTGTTCGAAGCCATCAGTTGCACCTTGCCAAGCATTCTAGGCAGAGAGATGTTTCAGCCGAAAGAAACCACGAAGAATTCGGGGTTTCGAGCGTCCTGTGAACCAGATCAGTGCTATAGTGCGAGCCGGGCACCGCTATAGGGCAGCCTAGTACCAGCGCTAAAGCTGGGCTCCCCCGAACCACCAGAATTCTTTATAAACATCATTTTTCCTCTTGACAACAAAAAAATAGTGCTATATAGCTACCCGCCAACAGGACCTATAGCAGGTCCGGGTGCCAGTTACCGGTCGAGGAAATGAATGTGGGGAGAGGCGGGTTGGACAGCCGACGGCCTCGAACTGGAGGAAGCAATATGAGAAAGACGCTTTATTGTGCGTGGGGAATGGCGATTTGTGGGCTGGCGGCGCTGTTGGTCGGCGCGAATGTCGCCCGGGGCCAGGAAGTGACCGCGACGATCACCGGCACGGTGACGGACTCGACCGGTGCGGCGGTTGTGGGAGCAACGGTGACCGCGAAGTCGGTCGAACGCGGAATCACGTACACAGCAACCAGCAATGAGTCCGGTATCTATCGAATCTCCCAATTGCCGGTGGGAAACTATGACTTGAAGTTCGAAAAGCAGGGGTTCCAGACCACCCTGCGTCCCGCGTTTACCCTCGTACTGAACCAGATCGCCCGTATCGATGTCGAAATGAAGGTCGGCCAAATCAATCAAACGATTGAGGTAACCGGCGCCGCTCCGGTTCTTAAGACAGAAGCGACCCAGGTGGATACCATCGTCAACGCGGCCACGAACGACGCGCTTCCATTGGCCACGCGCAATTACGTGGAGTTGGCTTTGCTGGCGCCGGGCGCTGTCCACCCCGACCCCAGCAGCTTCAACAACGGCGACAACACTGCGAGCGGCGGCCGGCCGTACATCAACGGAAATCGCGAGCAGTCGAACAACTTCCTGCTCGACGGCATGGACAATAACCAGGTGTCGGACAACCTTCTCGGATACACGCCGGCACCTGACGCCATCGAAGAATTCAACCTGATCACGAATAACGCATCACCGGAGTTCGGGAACTTCGAAGGCGGCATTGTCAGCGTGAGCATCAAGTCGGGGACAAATAACTACCACGGCGATGCATGGGAATTCTTCCGCAATGATGTGCTGAACGCGAACAGTTGGTCCAATAAGTTTAGCGGCACTCCTCGCGACAAGCTTCGGTGGAACATGTTCGGAGGCACGTTGGGCGGACCCGTCCTCAAGAACAAACTCTTCTTCTTCGTGGATTACCAGGGACAGCGTTTTGACCATCCCAGCTCAACCGGTTCCTTTACCGCCTTTACAACCGCTGAGAAAAGTGGCGACTTCGGTGCACTTTGTTCGGCGGGATTCAACGCGACGGGCGTTTGTACATCAAATAGCGGAAAGAACATCCAGTTGTACAATCCATGCGCCTCTTTCTCGGCTCCGTGTACGCCTTCTTCGCCGTTCGCGCCTGTTCGGCAGCCGTTCCCGTTCAATAAAATACCAACCCAGATGATCAGCCCTGTGGCGCTGGCACTATTTGCCTCGTCGCTCTACCCCACGACCATCAACAATAACTTGCAGCAGAACGCGCTGAATACGAGCACGTCGGCATTCGATGCTAACCAAGGCGACATCAAAGTCGATTACCAAATCTCCAACAAGGACCGCCTCAGCGGCCGGTTCACGCGAGCTTATCAGAACAATCCAAGCACGAACTCCCAGCCGCTTTTCGGGAACGGCTCGTCAACAGCGCCCATCTGGAATACAGTTGGGGATTGGACTCACACCATCGGCACGAACCTACTGAACGATGCGCGCTTCGGCTGGAGCCATGTCACGCTAAATACGGCGTCGAGCTTTGTTTCGAGCGTCGGCGCATTTGGCAACCAGATTGGCATCGGAAACGGCAACCCTGCGGGCATAGATGGCCTGCTCAGTCTCGGTTTGGGCAATAGTGTGATAGGTGGTATCGGGAACAGCCTGAACAGGCAGAGCTTTGACGATCACGTCTGGCAGGTGGACGATTCCGTCATCTACACGCGCGGCCGGCATTCGATCAAGTTCGGCTTCCAATTCTGGAAGGAGCCCATCAAGACCTTTTACTCAGGAAATAACGGCGAACTGGGGTTTATCAACTTCAGTGGCACCTTCACCGCCAGCGCGTTCCAAAGCGCCGCGACTAACACTGGCGACGGCGGCGCGGATTTCCTCCTCGGGCTCCCCAACGAGTTCGGTCGAGGCCTTAGTTCTGGGAAGACCTGGGAACAAACCAGCGACATTTATGGCGCGTACGTCCAGGACACCTGGAGATTTAATGATCGTCTAACCTTCACTATTGGGTTGCGCTATGAGGCGCATACGCCGTGGATAGAAACCAACAACCAGCAGGCGAATTACGATCTCAGAACGCAACAGATTGTTTTCGCGGGTCAGAATGGTGCCAGCCGTGCGCTCTACAAGGGAGTCTACGGGGGCAAGGACTTCCAGCCCCGACTGGGTTTTGCATGGACACCAGCAATGCTGGGCGGACATACGGTGGTGCGAGGCGCATTCACCATTTCTTCGTATCTAGAGGGAACCGGCACGAACCTGCGCCTGCCGATCAATCCACCATTCAATCCTAAGGAACTCGACGTGCCATACAACACCGTTCCGTTGCCAGCTACCTCGACTTCGGATGGTATTGTCGGCTCAGCGACTTCGCCCTCATGCGACCCACCGGCGTATGCTTGTTATGCCGGTGCGCTGCTGCGCGTCTGGGATCCGAATGTGCAGCCGGCCATCTCCGATCAGTGGAACCTAACGGTGCAACGGCAGTTCTGGAGCAACACAACGTTCCAGATTGGCTACGTGGGCCAGCGGGGAACGCACTTGATGGTGCCGTTTTCTTACTCTCAGCGGCAACTGCTTACCCCGAGCGCGTCTTGCCCAGCTCCTTGTACCGCTCCAAGTCCATTCTTCTCGAACAACCCTGCACTCCTTAGCACCATATCCGAATTTACTTCGGGCACCCAGTCGAACGGCAATATGTACTACCACGCTTTGCAAGCCGTGCTGCAGAAGGAGATGAGCAACGGATTGCAGTATCACGTGGCATACACATATTCAAAATGCATGACCAACAACAGCGGTTACTACGGATCTTGGGGCGGGCAGGCCACAACCGTTTCGCCCTACTGGCAGAACATCTACAACCCAAGGGCCGAATGGGCGCCGTGCTTTTACGATGCGACTCAAATCCTGACAGCCTATGCGGTGTATGAGCTGCCGATCGGGCACGGTAAGGCTGTGGGGAATAACCTGAACAAGGTAGCGAATGCCGTTGTGGGGGGCTGGGCGGTTAGCCCGATTCTTTCCTTGCATACGGGTTTCCCGATGAGCCCGTACGGCACCGGCGATCAGTCCAAAACCAATTCTCGCAGTTCACGTCCCAATTGCGATTCCATCGCAAAAGTGCAGGGTAGAGTTCCGGGTTCTGGATTTAACGGCTTCCAATACTTCACCAACAACGGCAACTTCAGCAACCCCGCTGTCGGTACCTTTGGCACCTGTCCTGCTCAGCTTGGGTGGTTGCGCGGTCCTGGATACGACGACATTGATCTAAGCTTGCAAAAGAACGTTCAGATCACGGAAAGATACAAGGTGCAGTTCCGCACCGATTTCGTGAATACCTTCAACCACGTCAACCTCAACGCTCCAGACATGGGCCTTGGAAGTACCATGGGGCAAATCACAAGTGCGCAGGCCCCGCGTAACATCCAGTTTGCGCTGAAGTTTTACTACTAACCTTTAGTGCAGTAGGATGGGGCAGGCGAACAAAACGCCTGCCCCATTTTCATTTATGCGCTCTAACCTCATCTCCATCTTCGTCTTTGCGCTCGCTTTGATAATGATTCCGCCGAGTATCTGGGCGCAGGCGGGCGCGGCGACTGGTTCAGCCAGCGATCCCCCGTCCGTCCAGAGTGCGTCTGCTCAACGAACCTCTTCAGAAAAGGCCTTGCGGATGGCGGAGAGCGGGCGCTGCAAGGAAGCCCTGCCGCTTCTCAAAATCGCTGCGCAACAAAGATCCGATAAAGAGGCGCAACGCAGAGCTGGTATTCTCGGAGTGCGTTGCGGGCTGAGCCTCGATCAGCGAAGCGCAGTCGGGGATTTTCTTGCCATCCTGAACCGCGAATTTCGCAACGATCCGGAGGTTCTCTACGTTTCGGTTCATGCCTATTCGGACCTCTCGACGCGTGCCGCAATGGACCTTGCCCAGTCGGCGCCGTCCTCGTATCAGGCTCGGGAATTGAATGCCGAGTCACTCGAAATGCAAGGCAAGTGGGACGACGCGACCAAAGAGTATCAGGAGATGTTGAAACAATTTCCGAATGCGCCGGGAGTCCACTTCCGCATGGCGCGTCTCTATCTTTCCAAACCTGACCCTGAGGCGGGCGCGAGCGAGAAGGCACGAAAAGAATTGCAAATGGAACTGGAACTCGACCCTAAAAACGC
>WNGH01000066.1_pt1 | contig 71735 bp, 104 predicted proteins | sample 5400631 | NCBI WGS metagenome assembly WNGH01 (sample SAMN13153373, study PRJNA577476) | soil metagenome | isolation source: 115 cm soil or saprolite under Garry oak tree replicate 1 | place: USA:California | collected 2016-06-15
GCATCGAGTTGCCGGCGGGCACCGAGATGGTGATGCCCGGCGACAACATCGCCATGACGGTGAAGCTGATCGCCCCGATCGCGATGGAAGAGGGCCTGCGCTTCGCCATCCGCGAGGGCGGCCGCACCGTCGGCGCCGGCGTTGTCGCCAAGGTGATCGAGTAGCGGTTCGCTTGCCATGTGCGCGCAAGGGCGGTAGAATCGCGCCCTTTCGCATTTGGCGCGCTGCCGGCGCCACCGCTCTTTAAGGGATTGTCATGCCGAACCAGAAGATTCGTATCCGCCTCAAAGCCTTCGACTATCGCCTGATCGATCAGTCGGCCCTCGAGATCGTGGATACCGCCAAGCGTACCGGCGCCGTCGTTCGCGGCCCGGTTCCCTTGCCGACGCGCATCGAGCGTTTTGACGTGCTGCGCTCGCCGCACGTGAACAAGACTTCGCGCGACCAGTTCGAAATTCGCACCCATCTCCGCCTGATGGACATCATCGACCCGACCGACAAGACCGTCGACGCGTTGATGAAGCTGGATCTGCCGGCAGGCGTGGATGTCGAGATCAAGTTGCAGTAAGCAGTCGTGAGTTGGCGGGGGCCGGGCCAAGCGGCTTTTTCCGGTCCCCTCCCGATTTTGATTTGCCGACCAATTGCAGTCGGCACCTCTTTGGAGGTAACAAATAAATGACTCTGGGCCTTGTCGGGCGCAAGGTCGGCATGACGCGCATTTTCGCCGAGGATGGCAGTGCCATTCCGGTGACCGTGCTTGATGTGTCGAACAACCGCGTCACGCAAATCAAGAATCCCGAAACCGATGGCTATGCCGCGGTCCAGGTGACCTTCGGCAAGCGCCGCGCCAGCCGCGTCAATAAGGCGGCGGCGGGGCATTTGGCCAGGGCCGGCGTCGAGGCCGGTCACGTCCTGCGGGAATTCCGCGTCGCCGGCGATCAACTGGCTTCATTGAAACCCGGTGATACCGTCAGCGTGACGATATTCAGCGTCGGCCAGAAGGTCGACGTCAGCGGCACTACGATCGGCAAGGGCTTTACCGGCGCGATCACGCGCCATCACTTCTCGTCCAATCGCGCCTCGCACGGCAATTCGCTATCGCATAACTCGGCAGGTTCGATCGGCATGGCCCAGGATCCCGGCCGGGTCTTTCCCGGCAAGCGCATGGCCGGCCACCTTGGCGACGTCTCGGCGACGGCGCAGAGCCTCGAAGTGGTGCGTGTCGATGAGGCAAGGCAACTCCTGCTGGTCAAAGGCGCAGTGCCCGGCGCCCGGGGTGGCGACGTGGTTGTCCGTCCCGCCGTCAAGGCCGGCAACTGAGGAGCGCTGAGCCATGGAACTCAAGCTGATCGACGAGCAGGGCCTGGCTAGCGCCACCCTGAGTGCGTCCGACGCCCTGTTCGGCAGGGACTTCAACGAAGCGCTGGTGCACCAGATAGTCGTTGCCTACCAGGCCAACGCCCGCTCCGGTGACCGCAAGCAGAAGAACCGCGAAGAGGTTCACCACAGCACGAAGAAACCGTTCCGCCAGAAAGGCACCGGCCGTGCCCGCGCCGGCATGACCTCGAGCCCGCTGTGGCGGGGCGGCGGCCGGATATTTCCGAACTCGCCCGAAGAGAACTTTTCCCAGAAGGTCAATCGCAAGATGTATCGTGCCGGCATCGCCGCGATCCTCTCGCAACTGGCCCGCGAGGATCGCCTCGCCGTCGTCGAGAGCTTCAGCGTCGCGGCGCCGAAGACCAAACTGCTGGCCCAGAAGCTGAAAGGCATGGGCCTCGATTCGGTCCTTCTGGTGACCGACAGCGTCGATGAAAACCTGTTCCTGGCCTCGCGCAACTTGCCCAACGTGCTGGTGCTCGAGGCGCAGCAGGCCGACCCGATTTCGCTGATCCGCTTCCCCAAGGTGCTGTTCACCAAGGGCGCAGTGGCCCGGATGGAGGAGATGCTGGCATGAGCAAGTTCAACCAGGAACGCCTGCTGCAGGTGCTGCTGGCGCCGCAGGTCTCCGAGAAGGCGACCCACATCGCCGACAAGAATGAGCAGGTGGTGTTCATCGTGACCCCGGACGCGACCAAGCCCGAAGTGAAGGCGGCGGTCGAGCTGCTGTTCAAGGTCCAGGTCGAGTCGGTGCAGATGTCGGTCCTAAAGGGCAAGGCCAAGCGCTTCGGCCGCGGCATGGGGCGGCGTTCCGACCTCAAGAAGGCCTTCGTCTGCCTCAAGCCCGGCCAGGAAATCAACTTTGCCGAAGGGGGGGCCGCGTAAATGGCACTCGTCAAAGTCAAGCCGACCTCCGCCGGCCGCCGCGCCGTCGTCAAGGTCGTCAATCCCGACCTGCACAAGGGCAAGCCGCTCACCGGCCTCCTCGAACGGAAGACCAGCAAGGCCGGCCGCAACAATCACGGCCATATCACCACCCGCCACCAGGGCGGCGGCCACAAGCAGCATTACCGCGTCGTCGATTTCCGCCGTAACAAGGACGGCATCGCCGCCAAGGTCGAACGCCTCGAATACGACCCCAATCGCTCCGCGAATCTGGCGCTGCTCTGTTATGCCGATGGCGAACGCCGCTACATCATCGCGCCTAAGGGAATCGCCACCGGCACCCAGCTGTTCAGCGGCGCGGAAGCGCCGATCAAGCCCGGCAATGCGCTGCCGCTGCGCAACATCCCGGTCGGCACGACGATCCATTGCGTCGAGATGACGCCCGGCAAGGGGGCGCAGCTGGCCCGCTCGGCCGGCACCTCGGTCCAGCTGCTGGCCCGCGAAGGCACCTATGCCCAGATTCGCCTGCGTTCCGGCGAGATTCGCCGCATCCACGTCGAGTGCCGCGCCACGATCGGCGAAGTCGGCAACGAGGAGCACAGCCTGCGCAAGATCGGCAAGGCCGGCGCCCAGCGCTGGCGCGGCATCCGTCCGACCGTCCGGGGCGTGGCGATGAACCCGGTCGATCACCCGCACGGCGGCGGCGAAGGCAAAACCGGCGAAGGCCGCGTGCCGGTCAGCCCGTGGGGCACGCCGACCAAGGGCTATCGTACGCGCAACAACAAGCGCACCGACGCCATGATCGTCCAGCGTCGGCACAAGCGTTAAGAGGTAAGACATGGCACGTTCAATCAAAAAGGGCCCGTTCGTCGATGACCATCTGTACAAGAAGGTCGATGCCGCTCGCGCCGCCAACGACAAGCGCCCGATCAAGACTTGGTCGCGCCGCTCCACCATCCTGCCGGATTTCGTCGGCCTGACCATCGCCATCCACAACGGCAAGCAGCACATTCCGGTCTATATTTCCGAGAACATGGTCGGACACAAGCTCGGCGAGTTTGCGCTGACGCGGACGTTCAAGGGTCATACCGCCGGCAAGAAGGCCGCGGTAAAGAAGTAAGGGAGCGACCATGCAAACCAATGCCAGCCTGCGCGGTGTCCGCCTGTCGCCCCAGAAGGGACGACTGGTGGCCGATCTGGTCCGCGGCAAGACGGTCGACCAGGCCCTCAGCATCCTTGCCTTCAGCCCGAAGAAGGGCGCCGGCATCATCAGGAAGGTGATCGAGTCGGCCATCGCCAATGCCGAGCACAACGACGGCGCCGACATCGACGCGCTGAAAGTGACGACCATCTACGTCGAAAAGGGCACGGTGCTCAAGCGCTTCACGGCGCGCGCCAAGGGGCGCGGCAACCGCATCGTCAAGCCCACCTGCCACATCTACGTCACGGTCGGGGAGTAAGGAGAACTCATGGGACAGAAGATTCATCCGACCGGCTTCCGCCTCGCCGTGACCCGCAACTGGTCCTCGCGCTGGTATGCCAATAGCAAATCCTATGCGAAGATGCTCAATGAGGACATCGAGGTTCGCGCCTATCTGCGCAAGAAGCTGGCGCACGCCTCGGTGGGCCGCGTCATCATCGAGCGTCCGGCCAAGAATGCCCGCGTCACGATTTTCTCGGCGCGGCCCGGCGTCGTCATCGGCAAGAAGGGCGAGGACATCGAGAACCTGAAGGGCGAACTGCAGCGCAAGATGGGCGTGCCGGTGCACGTCAACATCGAGGAAATCCGCAAGCCGGAAACCGACGCCCAACTGATCGCCGACTCGATCGCCCAGCAGTTGGAAAAGCGCATCATGTTCCGCCGCGCCATGAAGCGCGCCATGCAGAACGCGATGCGCCTGGGCGCCCAGGGCATCAAGATCATGAGCTCGGGCCGTCTCAACGGCGCCGAAATCGCCCGCCGCGAGTGGTATCGCGAAGGGCGCGTACCGCTTCACACGCTGCGCGCCGACATCGACTACGGCACGTCCGAGGCCAAGACTACCTACGGCGTCATCGGTATCAAGGTGTGGGTGTTCAAGGGCCAGATGATGGCGCGCAACGAGCAGCCGGCCGTCGCCCCGGAAATCGCCACCGACGATCCGGGCAAGCGCGCCCGTCGCCCGGCGGCGCGCCCCGAGGGCGACGCGCGACCGGCCGGCCGTCGCCCGGCGCCGCGCGGTGCCGCCGAGGCCAAGCCCGAAGGCGGCGAGCCGCCCGCCCCGCCCGCGGCGCCGGCCAAGGCTCCCATCAAGCGCGTGCGCAAATCCGCCGATCCGGCCGCGGAAGGCAAGGAGTAAGCCGTCATGCTGCAACCAGCACGCAGGAAATACCGCAAGGAACAGAAGGGCCGCAACACCGGCGTCGCCACCCGCGGCGCCAAAGTGAGCTTCGGCGAATACGGCCTCAAGGCGATCGGCCGAGGCCGCCTGACGGCACGGCAGATCGAGGCCGCCCGTCGGGCCATGACGCGTCACATCAAGCGCGGCGGCCGTATCTGGATCCGCATCTTCCCCGACAAGCCGATCTCCAAGAAGCCGGCCGAAGTGCGCATGGGTAACGGCAAGGGGAACCCCGAGTACTGGGTCGCCGAGATCCGGCCGGGTAAGGTTTTGTACGAAATGGACGGCGTGGACGAGACGCTGGCGCGCGAGGCCTTCCGCCTGGCGGCCGCCAAGCTGCCGATCGAAACGACGTTCGTCACGCGTCATCTGGGGTAAGCCATGAAAGCTAAGGATATTAGGGCGAAGAACGACGCCGATCTCGATAAGGAAGTGCTGGATTTGCGCCGCGCGCAGTTCTCCCTGCGTATGCAGATTGCGACGCAGCAACTGTCGAATACGAGCCAGCTCGGCAAGGTGCGCAAGGACATTGCGCGCGTCAAGACCATTCAGCGCGAAAGGGCGGCTGCGAAATGACCGACGCCAAGCAAACGACAGGCGCGACCCGGCGCACCCTGACCGGTCGCGTCGTCAGCGACAAAATGACGAAGACCGTGACGGTCCTCGTCGAGCGCCGGGTCAAGCACCCGGTGATCGGCAAGGTGATGATCCGTTCGCGGAAATATCATGCCCATGTCGAAGGCGTCGAAGCTGCCGACGGCGATCTGGTGCAGATCGAAGAGTGCGCGCCGATCTCCAAGACCAAGGCCTGGCGCGTCGTCAAGCTGATGGAGAAATCGCGCGCGGTATGAGCACGCCGCAGCGGCGTTGACAGGCGGGTGGCGGAACGTCATAATCCGACCCCTTTGCCGTCACCGGGCGCCGTAGGCTTGACGAGCGCCTTCCGAAGGTTCCGACCCGGACGGGTTCCAAGACTGACTGCGGCCTGCCGCAGATTAAGTTGGAGAGTTGACAACATGATTCAAATGCAGACGATGCTGGACGTCGCCGACAATACGGGCGCGCGTTCGGTGATGTGCATCAAGGTGCTCGGCGGCTCCAAGCGACGCTACGCCGGCATCGGCGACGTCATCAAGGTCAGTATCAAGGACGCGGCGCCGCGCGGACGCGTCAAGAAGGGCGAGATCTACAACGCGGTGGTGGTGCGCACCGCCAAGGGCGTGCGGCGCGCCGACGGCTCGCTGATCAAGTTCGATGGCAATGCCGCGGTCCTGCTCAACAACAAGCTTGAGCCGATCGGCACCCGCATCTTCGGCCCGGTGACCCGCGAGCTCAGGACCGAACGCTTCATGAAGATCGTTTCGCTGGCGCCTGAAGTTCTCTGAGGTGAGATCATGAACAAGATTCGCAAGGGCGACGGCGTGATCGTCATAGCCGGCAAGGACAAGGGCAAGCGCGGCACGGTGCTGCGCCGCGTCGATGACGAGAAGGTCGTCGTCGAAGGCGTCAACAAGGTCAAGAAACACACCAAGCCCAATCCGATGAAGGGGCAGCCCGGCGGCATCGTCGACAAGGAAATGCCGATCCACGTCTCCAACATTGCCCTGTTCAATCCGGGTACCGGCAAGGCGGACCGCATCGGATTCAAACAGCTCGACGATGGCCGCAAGGTGCGGGTATTCAAGTCGAACGGCGAAATGGTTGAGGCATAAGGAAGCGACATGGCCCGCTTGCAGGAATACTACAAACAGTCCGTGGTCGGCGAGCTTCAGACGAAGTTCGGCTACAAGTCGATCATGGAAGTGCCGCGCATCACCAAGATCACGCTGAACATGGGTGTCGGCGAGGCCGTCGGGGACAAGAAGATACTCGAGCACGCTCTCGGCGACATGACCAAGATCGCCGGCCAGAAGCCGGTCGTCACGAAGGCGCGCAAGGCGATCGCCGGCTTCAAAATTCGCGAGGGTTACCCGATCGGCTGCATGGTCACGCTGCGCGGCTATCGCATGTACGAATTCCTCGACCGCCTGGTGAGCATCGCCATGCCGCGGATTCGCGATTTCCGGGGCATCTCCGGCAAGGGCTTCGACGGACGCGGCAACTACAACGTCGGGGTTAAGGAGCAGATCATCTTCCCCGAGATCGAGTACGACAAGATCGATGCGCTGCGCGGGATGAACATCAGCATCACGACGACTGCGAAGACCGACGAGGAGGCCAAGGCCCTCCTCGGCGCTTTCAAATTCCCTTTCAAGAACTGAGGGAGCCATGGCGAAACTTGCACTTATAAACCGCGAAGCCAAACGCGCTAAGCTGGTGGCAAAATATGCCGCCAAGCGCGCCGAACTCACCGCCATCATCAATAACGCCAGGCTATCCGACGAGGAACGCATGGCGGCACGCCTCAAGGTGCAGCAGCTGCCGCGCAACGCCAATCCGAGCCGCCAGCGCAACCGCTGCACCCTGACCGGCCGTCCCCGCGGCGTGTTCCGCAAATTCGGTTTGTGCCGCAACAAGCTTCGCGAAGTCGCCATGCGCGGCGAAGTGCCCGGCATGACCAAGGCCAGCTGGTAAGGAGATCGCTATGAGCATGACCGATCCGATTGCCGACATGCTGACCCGCATCCGCAACGGCCAGATGGCCGAGAAGGTGGCCGTCAGCATGCCCTCCTCGAAGCTCAAGGTGGCCATTGCCCAGGTGCTGAAGGACGAGGGTTACATCGACGCTTTCGCCATCCGCGACAGCGGCAGCAAGCCCCAACTCGATATCGCCCTCAAGTACTATGCCGGGCGCCCGGTGATCGAGCGCATCGAGCGGGTTTCCAAGCCGGGCCTGCGCGTGTACAAGGGTGCCGATTCCCTGCCGCGCGTCATGAACGGCCTCGGCGTGGCCATCGTTTCGACGCCGCAGGGCGTCATGACCGATCGCAGGGCCCGCGCCAGCAATGTTGGCGGCGAAGTGCTTTGCATCGTTGCCTAAGAGGGGCCAGCAATGTCTCGTATCGCCAAGTACCCGGTCGATGTGCCCAAGGGCGTCGAAGTGACCCTCGGCGACGCCGAGGTCAGCGTCAAGGGCCCGCTCGGCACGCTGAAGCAGTTCATGCTGCCCTCGGTCCGTGTGGAGCGCCAGGGCGAGCAGCTTGTCTGCCGGCAGGTCGACGGTGCACCGAATGCCAATGCCATGTCCGGGACGATGCGGGCATTGTTGAACAATATGGTTGCCGGCGTGACCAAGGGCTTCGAGAAGAAGCTGAGTCTGGTCGGCGTCGGTTATCGCGCCCAGGCACAGGGCAGCAAGCTGAATCTGACGCTCGGTTTCTCGCACCCGGTGGTGCGTGAAATGCCGAACGGCATCAAGGTCGAGACCCCGACGCAGACGGAAATCGTCATCAAGGGCATCGATAAGCAACTGGTTGGGCAGGTGGCCGCCGAGGTGCGTTCCTTTCGCTCGCCGGAGCCCTATAAGGGCAAGGGCGTGCGTTACACCGGCGAGGTGGTCGTCCTCAAGGAAACCAAGAAGAAGTAAGGGCGGTTCATTATGGAAAAGAAACAGGCTCGGTTGCGCCGTGCACGCAAGACCCGCGCGAAGCTCGCGGAGCAGAAGGTGGTGCGCCTCGCCGTGCACCGTACCAACTGCCATATTTATGCGCAGATATTCTCCGCTCGCGGCGCGAAAGTGCTTGCCGCAGCATCGACCGTGGAGGTTGCCGTGCGCGGCCAGACCCCCAATGGCGGTACGTCCGCGGCGGCGGTGGTGGTCGGCAAGCTGATCGCCGAGCGCGCCCGGGCGGCCGGTATCGAGGCGGTCGCCTTCGACCGTTCCGGCTTCAAGTACCACGGCCGCGTCAAGGCGCTGGCCGAAGCCGCGCGCGAAGCCGGCCTTAAGTTCTAAGCGAGACCGACATGGCTAAACCGCAAAGCAAGAAACCGCAGCAGACCCGCGAAGAACGCGACGATGGTCTGCGCGAGAAGATGGTGTCGATCAACCGCGTCACCAAGGTGGTGAAGGGCGGCCGGATTCTCGGCTTCGCCGCGCTCACCGTCGTCGGCGACGGTGACGGTGCCGTCGGCATGGGCAAGGGGAAGTCACGCGAAGTGCCGGTGGCCGTGCAGAAGGCGATGGATGAGGCGCGCCGCAAGATGGCCAAGGTTAATCTCAAGGACGGTACGCTGCACCACGCGGCCGTCGGCAGTCATGGCGCCTCTAAGGTGCTGATGCAGCCCGCCGCCGCCGGCACCGGCATCATCGCCGGAGGCCCGATGCGCGCCGTATTCGAGGTGATGGGCGTCACGGACGTCGTCGCCAAGTGCCTCGGGTCGACCAATCCTTACAACGTCGTGCGCGCCACCCTGAACGGCCTGTTCTCGACCAGCACGCCGGCTGAGATCGCGGCCAAGCGCGGCAAGAGCGTCGAAGAGATTCTGGGGTGATCGAAATGGCTGACAAGAAAATCAAGATCACGCTCGTCAAGAGCGTGATCGGCACCAAGCAGGATCACCGCGCCACGGTGCGCGGACTGGGCCTTCGCCGCCTCAATTCCAGCGCGGTGCTGGAGGACACGCCGGCGGTGCGCGGCATGATTCACAAGGTCGCTTACTTGGTCAAAGTCGAGGGCTGAAACGATGCAACTCAATTCGCTGAAACCCGGCGCCGGTTCCAAGAAGGCGGCGCGGCGCGTCGGCCGCGGCATCGGCAGCGGCCTTGGCAAGACTGCCGGCCGCGGCCACAAGGGCCAGAAATCCCGTGCCGGCGGCTTCCACAAGGTGGGCTTCGAAGGCGGCCAGATGCCGCTGCAGCGCCGTCTGCCGAAACGCGGATTCATATCGCTGACTGCGGCCAAGAATGCCGAGGTCCGGTTGTCGCAACTCGACAAGCTGCCGGTCGACGAGATCGACCTGCTGGCGCTGAAACGGGCCGGTATCGTCGCCGCCGACGCGCTTTCGGCGAAGGTGATCTTGTCCGGCGAACTGACCCGCAAGGTGACTCTGAAGGGTGTCGGCGCCACCAAGGGCGCCACGGCGGCCATCGAGGCGGCCGGCGGCCGCGTCGTTACCGAGTAATAAGGCAGGCGGGCGATCATGGCCAACGGCAACGCGGCGACTCTCGGCAAGACCGGCAAGTTCGGCGACCTTTGGCGGCGGCTGTGGTTCCTGCTCGGCGCGCTGGTCGTTTATCGCATCGGCGCGCATATCCCCGTGCCGGGAATCGACCCGGTGCGCTTGGGCGAGCTGTTCCAGTCGCAGCAGGGCGGCATCCTCGGCATCTTCAACCTGTTCTCGGGCGGGGCCCTGTCGCGGTTCACGATCTTTGCGCTGGGGATCATGCCCTATATCTCCTCGTCGATCATCATGCAGCTGATGACGATCGCCGTGCCGTCCCTTGAGGCCTTGAAGAAGGAGGGAGAAGCCGGCCGGCGCAAAATCACCCAGTACACCCGCTACGGCACCGTCGGTCTGGCGCTGTTCCAGGGGCTTGGCATCGCCATCGCCTTGGAATCGCAGCCGGGCCTGGTGCTCGATCCGGGCATGGTCTTCCGCCTGACGACGGTCATGACGCTGGTGACGGGTACCATGTTCCTGATGTGGCTCGGCGAGCAGATCACCGAGCGGGGAATCGGCAATGGTATTTCGATCATCATCTTCGCCGGTATCGCCGCCGGCCTGCCCAACGCTCTGGGCGGACTGTTCGAACTCGTCCGCACCGGCGCGATGCACGCCGTCACGGCGCTGTTCATCTGCGCTCTCGTGGTCCTCGTCACCGGTTTCGTGGTCTTCGTCGAGCGCGGTCAGCGCAAGATACTGGTGAACTACGCGAAGCGTCAGGTCGGTAACAAGGTCTATGGCGGCCAGAGCTCGCACCTGCCGCTCAAGCTCAATATGTCCGGCGTCATCCCGCCGATCTTCGCCTCGTCGATCATCCTCTTTCCAGCTACGGTGGCCGGCTGGTTCGGCGCCTCGGAAGGCATGCGCTGGCTCAAGGACATCGCCGGCACGCTGTCGCCCGGTCAGCCGATCTACGTCCTTCTCTATGCCGGGGCGATTGTATTTTTCTGTTTCTTCTACACGGCGCTCGTCTTCAACTCCAAGGAGACCGCCGACAACCTGAAGAAGAGCGGCGCCTTCGTTCCCGGCATCCGGCCGGGCGAGCAGACCTCGCGGCACATCGACAAGATACTCATGCGGCTCACCCTGGCGGGCGCGATCTACGTGACTCTGGTGTGCCTGCTTCCCGAATTCCTGATCCTCAAGTGGAACGTGCCCTTCTATTTCGGCGGCACCAGCCTCTTGATCATCGTCGTCGTGACGATGGATTTCATGGCCCAGGTTCAGGCCTACATCATGTCGCACCAGTACGAAAGCCTGTTGAAGAAAGCGAACTTCAAGGGAACGGGTTTCCCGATGCGGTAAGCGACATGGCGAAGGAAGACGTTATCGAAATGCAGGGTGAGGTCCAGGAGAATCTTCCCAACGCGACCTTCAGGGTCAAGCTAGAAAACGGCCATTTCGTTCTGGGCCACATCTCCGGAAAAATGCGCATGCATTACATCCGGATACTGCCCGGCGACAAGGTGACGGTGCAATTGACTCCTTATGACCTGACCAAGGGTCGCATCGTGTTCCGCGCCAAGTGAGCGCGGCAATGAATTGAAAACGGAGAAAGCCATGAAAGTTCTCGCATCCGTCAAGTGCATCTGCCGCAACTGCAAGATCATCCGCCGTAAGCGCGTGGTCCGCGTGATTTGTACCGATCCGCGGCACAAGCAGCGGCAAGGTTGATAAGCATCCGTACCTCGTATATAATCTTCTGTTTTCCATTTTGGCGAAAAGTTAGGGTAAGCCCATGGCCCGCATCGCAGGCGTCAATATTCCCAACCACCAGCATGCCGTCATCGCCCTGACGGCGATTTATGGCATTGGTCGCACGCGTGCGAAAAGAATCTGCTCCTCCGCCGGCGTCGTCGAATCGACCAAGGTAAAGGATCTGACCGACGCCGAAATGGAGCGCCTGCGCGACGAGGTCGGCAAGATCACCGTCGAGGGCGACCTGCGCCGCGAGACGACGATGAGCATCAAACGGTTGATGGACCTCGGCTGCTACCGTGGCGTCCGTCATCGCCGCGGCCTGCCCGTCCGCGGCCAGCGCACCCGGACCAATGCCCGCACCCGCAAGGGACCGCGCAAGGCGATCGCCGCGGCGAAGAAGTAACCTGGAACAAACGACATGGCCAAGCCCGCATCAAAAATCCGCAAGAAGGTCAAGAAGAACGTCGCCGAGGGGGTCGCTCACGTGCACGCCTCCTTCAACAACACCATCATCACCATTACCGACCGTCAGGGCAACGCCCTCTCCTGGGCGACCTCGGGTGGCGCCGGATTCAAGGGTTCGCGCAAGAGCACGCCTTTCGCCGCCCAGGTGGCCGCCGAGGCGGCCGGCAAGGCGGCGCTGGAATGCGGCGTCAAGAACCTCGAAGTCCGCATCAAGGGACCCGGTCCCGGCCGCGAATCGGCGGTCCGCGCCCTAAATGCGCTCGGCATGAAGATCACCAGCATCACCGACGTCACGCCGATCCCCCACAACGGTTGCCGCCCGCCTAAGCGGCGTCGCATCTAAGGAGTTGAATCGTGGCCCGCAATCTTGACGCCAAGTGCCGCCAGTGCCGCCGCGAAGGCGAAAAGCTTTTTCTTAAAGGCGAGAAGTGCTTCACGGACAAGTGCTCGATCGAACGCCGTTCCTACGCGCCGGGCCAGCACGGCCAGAAATCCGGCCAGCGGCTCTCTGGCTACGGCCAGCAGCTGCGTGAAAAGCAGAAGATCCGCCGCATTTACGGCGTCCTGGAACGGCAATTCCGAAAGATTTTCGGCGAAGCCGAGCGGCGCAAGGGACAGACCGGCGAAAACCTGCTGCAACTACTCGAAGGGCGGCTCGACGCAGTCGCCTACCGGATGGGCTTCGGAGTTTCGCGCGCCGAGGCTAGGCAGGTGGTCCGCCACAACGGCGTGCTGGTAAACGGCAAGCGCGTGAATATTCCTTCGTACACGCTGCGTCCGGGCGACGTGGTGCAACTCGCCGAAGGAGTCCGCGGCCACCTGCGCGTCAAGGCAGCCATCCAGGCTGCCGAATCGCGCGGCTTCCCGGAATGGATCGAGGTGGACGTCAAGGAGGGCAAGGGGGTATTCAAGACCTATCCCCAGCGCAGCGAACTGCCGCCCACCATCAACGATGGCCTCGTCGTCGAACTGTATTCGCGCTAAACCGACGCTGCGGCGGGGCGCTGTCGCGACCCCGCCGTCCGCATTTCATCCGAAGGAACGCAGATGCAAACCAGCGCACTTCTGAAACCGCGCATCATTGACGTGCAGACGCTATCCCCGGTGCATGCCCGCGTGGTCATGGAACCGTTCGAGCGCGGCTACGGACATACTCTCGGCAACGCCCTGCGCCGTATCCTCTTGTCCTCGATGCCCGGCTTTGCGCCGACCGAGGTTTCGATCACCGGCGTGCTTCACGAGTACTCGACACTTGACGGCGTACGCGAAGACGTCGTCGACATCCTGCTCAACCTCAAGGGGGTGGTACTCAAGCTGCATAATCGTGCCGAGACGATGCTGACCCTCTTCAAGGAAGGCGAAGGGGTGGTCACCGCCGGCGATATCGAGGTTACGCACGACGTCGAAATCATCAACCCCGATCACATCATCGCCCACATCGCGCCGAGCGGTAAGCTCGAGATGCAGATCAAAGTCGAGGCAGGCCGAGGCTACGTGCCGGCCAACATGCGTCCCGCCAACCGTGAGACCAAGGGCATCGGCCACATCATGCTCGACGCATCCTTCAGCCCGGTGCGCCGCGTCAGCTATCAGGTCGAAAGCGCCCGCGTCGAGCAGCGCACCGACCTCGACAAGCTGATCATCGATATCGAAACCAACGGCGCCGTCGACCCGGAAGAATCGATCCGCTCGGCGGCGCGCATCCTGACCGAGCAGCTGTCCGTCTTCGCCGACCTCGAGGGTACGCCGCTGCCGGCCGGCGCCGATGCCAAGGGGCCGACGCCCGTCGATCCGATCCTGCTGCGGCCGGTCGACGATCTCGAGCTGACGGTGCGCTCGGCGAACTGCCTGAAGGCCGAGAACATCTACTACATCGGCGACCTGATCCAGCGCACCGAGACGGAACTGCTGAAGACGCCCAACCTCGGCCGCAAGTCGCTCAACGAGATCAAGGAAGTCCTCGCCTCGCGCGGACTGACGCTGGGCATGAAGCTCGAGAACTGGCCGCCGCTGGGGCTCGAAAAGCTGTAATCGATTGGCATAACGATCAACCGGCCGCGGACGATTTGCGGCGGCCGCATCAAGCGAGAGGATTCACGACATGCGTCACGCGAACGGACTGCGCAAGCTCAATCGCACCAGTGCCCATCGTCTGGCGATGCTGCGCAATATGAGCGTCTCCCTGCTTCGCCATGAGGCGATCAGCACCACGCTGCCCAAGGCCAAGGAATTGCGCCGCGTCGTCGAACCGCTGATCACGCTGGGCAAGAAGCCGAGCCTGGCCAACCGGCGGCTGGCCTTTGACCGTCTGCGCGACCGGGAAACGGTCGTCAAGCTGTTCGATGAACTCGGTCCCCGCTATGCCGGGCGCAACGGCGGCTATCTGCGCATCCTCAAGATGGGATTCCGCGTCGGCGACAACGCGCCTATGGCCCATGTCCAACTGCTCGATCGACCCGATGCCGCGGCATCGGGAACCGCGCCGGCGGACTCGGAATAGGCGGTTTTTCCGGACGACAAGGACCGCCCCCCGGCCCCGGGGCGTTTCCTTTTCCGAGGAAGCGACTCTTGCCCGTCACGAAGTTCTGCCTGATCCGCCACGGCGAGACCGCCTGGAATGCGGAATTGCGCATCCAGGGCCAGATCGACGTACGCCTCAACGCCAACGGCCACCGCCAGGCCCAGGCGATGGCCGAAGCGATCGCCCACGAACCGATCGCCGCCATCTACAGCAGCTCTTTGAGCCGAGCCCGGCAGACCGCGGAGGCGGTGGCGCAGCGGCTTCATCTTCCCGTCATGCTGCGGCCGGAGTTGCGCGAGCGCGATTACGGAATCTTCCAGACGCAGACCGCCACGGAGCTAGCGCAGCGGCACCCGGAAGCCTATGTCAAGCATGAGGCGCGCGATCCGGATTACGACTACGAAGGAGGCGAGTCGCTGCGCGTGTTCGCGGCGCGCGTCGAGGCGGGCCTGAAAGCCTTGGCCCTGGCCCATCTGGGCGAGCAGATCCTGATCGTGACCCACGGCGGCGTCCTCGACATCGTGTACCGTCTGGCCAATGGCCGACCGATGTCGGCGCCGCGGGATTTTCCGATCCCCAACGCCGGCCTCAACTGGTGCGACTGGGTCGACGGTGCTTGGCGGATCGAGCTCTGGGCCGACATCGAGCACCTTGCCCGCCTCGAAGCCCTGGACGAACACCGCTAGCTCGCGCAGGCCGCCAAGGTGGTCGTGGTAACATCCCTTTTTGCTTTCCGCTGCTCTCCCCATGTTTTCAAAGCACGATTCCCTCGCCAAAATCGATCCTGAATTGTGGCAGGCCGTCCAGGCCGAGAATCGCCGCCAGGAAGAACACATCGAGCTGATCGCGTCGGAGAACTACGTCTCCCACGCCGTGCTCGAAGCGCAGGGGTCGCAGCTGACCAACAAATACGCCGAAGGCTATCCGGGCAAACGTTATTATGGCGGCTGCGAATACGTCGATATGGCCGAACGGTTGGCCATCGACCGCGCCAGGAAACTGTTCGGCGCCGCCTATGCCAATGTCCAGCCGCATTCCGGTTCGCAGGCCAATCAGGCGGTCTATTTCGCGGTGCTGCAGCCGGGCGATACCATTCTCGGCATGAGCCTCGCCCACGGCGGCCACCTGACCCACGGCGCCAGCGTCAACCTCTCGGGCAAGATCTTCAAGGCCGTGACCTATGGCCTGCACCCGGACACGGAGGCTATCGATTACGACGAGGTGGCGCGGCTGGCACGCGAACACAGGCCGAAACTGATTGTCGCCGGCGCCTCGGCCTATGCTCTCAAGATCGACTTCAAGCGCTTCCGGGAAGTCGCCGACAGTGTCGGCGCCTACCTGATGGTCGATATGGCCCACTATGCCGGCCTCGTCGCCGCCGGTTTCTATCCCAACCCGGTGGGCATCGCCGATTTCGTCACCAGCACGACGCACAAGACCCTGCGCGGTCCGCGTGGCGGGTTGATCCTGGCCAACGCCGAACATGAGAAGATCATCAATTCCTCGATTTTCCCAAGCCTCCAAGGCGGCCCGCTGATGCATGTCATCGCCGCCAAGGCAGTCGCCTTCAAGGAAGCGATGTCGCCGCAGTTCCGCGACTACCAGGAACAGGTCATCGATAACGCCCTGGTGATGGCCAAGGTGCTGATCGGCCGCGGCCTGCGCATCGTCTCCGGACGCACCGAGTCGCACGTCTTCCTCGTCGATCTGCGGGCCAAGAACATCACCGGCAAGGACGCCGAGGCCGCCCTCGGCCGCGCTCATATCACGGTCAACAAGAATGCGATCCCCAATGATCCGCAGAAACCCTTCGTCACCTCCGGCATTCGCATCGGCACCCCGGCCATGACGACGCGCGGATTTACCGAGATCGAGGCTGAACAGGTCGCCCACATGATTGCCGATGTCCTCGATGCGCCCACCGACGAGCAAGTCATTGCCCGGGTGAGGAACGAAGCGGCCGGCCTGTGCACGAAGTTCCCCGTCTATGGGGCGTGATGCCCGCCCGGCATGAAGTGCCCATACTGCGGCGATACCATTACCCAGGTCGTCGATACAAGGGAAAATGAGGACGGCGACACCGTGCGTCGGCGCCGCCGCTGCACTGCCTGCGACAAGCGCTTCACGACCTATGAGCGCGTCGAACTGCAGCTACCGCAGGTGGTCAAGAAGAACAGTTCACGGACCGACTACGACCGGGACAAGCTCAAGGGCAGCATGCTGCTCGCCCTGCGCAAGCGGCCGGTAACGACCGAGAGCCTGGGCGCGGCGATCGATCGCATCGAGGAAAAGCTGGTCATCCTCGGTGAGCGCGAGGTGCCCTCGGAGCGCATCGGCGAGTTAGTCATGCGCGAACTGAAGAAGCTCGACAAGGTCGCCTATATTCGCTTCGCCTCGGTCTATCGCAATTTCGAGGACGTCGACGAGTTCTCGAACGTCATCCGCGAAATCAAGAAGCCGCGCCTGCGGCGCTCCGGCGCCTGAGTCCTTGGAGTTTTCCGCCGCCGACCACGAATTTATGGCCTGGGCGCTGCGCCTGGCGCGCCGCGGCCTTTACACGACTACGCCGAATCCGCGCGTCGGCTGTGTCATGGCACGCGACGGCCAAGTCGTCGGCGAAGGCTGGCACGAGCGCGCCGGCGGGCCCCACGCCGAGGCGCGCGCCCTGGCCGCGGCCGGGACGTCGGCGCGGGGCGCGACGGCCTACGTGACGCTGGAGCCCTGCAGCCATCACGGCCGCACGCCGCCCTGCGCCGGTGCCCTGCTGGGCGCCGGCGTCGCCCGCGTGGTGGCGGCGATGCACGACCCCAACCCCGTGGTTGCCGGCCGGGGCCTGGCGACCCTTGCCGCGGCTGGCATCCGCGCCGACTGTGGCCTGATGGAGGCCGAGGCGAGGGAACTCAACATCGGCTTCGTCGCCCGGATGACCCGCGGCCGGCCCTGGTTACGCGTCAAGCTGGCCGCCAGCCTGGACGGCAAGACCGCCCTCGGCAACGGTCGCTCGCAGTGGATAACCGGCCCCGCGGCACGGCGCGACGGGCACCGCTGGCGCGCCCGCGCCTGTGCCTTATTGACCGGTATCGGAACCGTGCGCGACGACGATCCGGCACTGACCGTCCGCGACGTTGCCACGCCGCGGCAGCCGTTGCGGGTGGTTGTCGATAGCCGTCTCGACATTTCACCATCTGCGCAAGTGCTGGCCGGCGGAAACGCGCTCGTCGCTGCCGCGGTCGATGATCCCGGAAGAATCGCTTCGCTGCGCGCCATCGGGGTGGACGTCTTGCTGTTGCCCAATCCTGCGGGCAAGGTGGATTTGCCCGGACTCATGAGGGAGCTGGCGCGGCGTGGCATCAACGAGATCCATGCCGAGGCCGGCTTCAAACTCAGCGGGTCGCTGTTGCGCGAAGGCCTCGTCGACGAACTACTGATCTACCAGGCACCAACCCTCCTCGGCGATGTCGCCCGCGGCATGTTCGACCTGCCGGCGCTGACCGAATTACAGGGCCGCCACGACCTGCAGATCACCGATCTGCGCCGCATCGGGACTGACCTGCGGCTGCTGGCCCGTTTCCCTTGAGCGATCGCGTCGAGTGGTCACCACAAGTCGCGCAGGCCGGATCGCGGGGCACGCGGATTTCGCGCCATTCCATGGCCATGCCGTCGAGCAGCAGCAGTCTGCCGGCGAGACTCTCACCGCAGTCGACAATGAGCTTCAGGGCCTCGGCCGCCTGAACCGTTCCGATGATGCCGGTCAGCGGCGCGAAAACGCCCATCACGGCGCAACGCACTTCCTCCGCTTCCTGGCCTTCGGGGAACAGGCAGTGGTAGCAGGGCGCCTCCGGCCGGCGGGCATCGAAGACGGCCACCTGCCCGTCGAAGCGGATCGCCGCTCCTGATACCAGCGGCTTGCCGTGGCCGACGCAGGCGCGATTGACGGCGTGCCGCGTGGCGAAGTTGTCGCTGCAATCGAGGACGACGTCGGCCGCGGCGACCTCAGCATCGAGGCGTTCGCCGGCAAGGCGCCCGACCAGCGGCAAGACATTACATTCGGGGTTGATCCTGGCCAGCGTATCCCGACCCGACTCGGCCTTGGGCCGACCGATGCCTTCGCGGGTGTGCAGGATTTGCCGCTGGAGATTGGTCAGGTCGACACTGTCGCCGTCGGCCAGCACCAGCGTGCCGACCCCGGCCGAGGCTAGGTAGTAGGCCGCCGGCGAACCGAGGCCACCGGCGCCGATGACCAGCGCCCGGGCGGCCAGGATTCGCTCCTGACCCTCGATGCCGATCTCGGGGAGAAGGATGTGTCGGCTATAGCGGAGCAGTTGCTCGTCGGTCATCGCCGCCCGCCGCACGGCGCCCTATTTGTATTCGCGCAGTTCTGGCGGCGTGTCGTCGTGGTCGCCATGGGCATGATGCTCCCAAGCCTTGACATAAACCTCGTTCGACTTCTTCAGCAACCGCTCGGGTTGCCGCATGTTGCGCAACTGGGTGTCCTCGCAGAAATAGACCACGGCGCGGACCAGCTTGCAATAGAGCGAATTCTCGAGGTGAAAGCCGCGATCGCGCAGCGCCGATTCGACCCCCTCGAGGGTGTATTCGTTGATCTCGTACCAGATCGACAGGCTGTTCGGCAGCAAGCCCGGTTCGATGAATAGTCCCTCGAACTCGGCGAGGTAAATGCGCGCCTCATCGACCTGCCGGGGACGCAGCTTGGCGAAGCGAAGTTCGCGATGCTTGCGCGTCCCCGGCTGCGGCATTAGGGCGTGGCGCCGCTGGCGGCCCGCATCGCGCAGCATGCGCGCCCGTTCCGGGTTCATCTTGCCGGGGTGGTTCATTTCCGCTGGATGATCTGCCAGGCCTTGAGCAGGTTCATGGCTTCACCCAACTGGTAATCATTTTTCGAGGCGAATTCGACAACCGGAGTCTTCGGGGCCTCCTCGTCGCCCTCGTCCTTCGTGCCGTCCTTGGCCTTCGGCTTGGCGCGCGGCTTCGCTGCCGGGGCGCCGGCCTTGTCGGTATCGTTCTCGAGATGCCGCTGCAGATCGGCTTCGCGAATGTGATCGCGGGAGTCGCCGCCGGCGGTTTCCTCGACAACCACATCCGGGGCGATGCCCTTGGCCTGGATCGAGCGCCCGGAAGGCGTGTAATAGCGCGCCGTGGTCAGCTTGATCGCAGTGCTGTTGGACAGGGGCAGAATCGTCTGCACCGAGCCCTTGCCGAAGGTCTGCGTGCCGACGATGATGGCGCGCTTCTGGTCCTGCAGGGCGCCAGCGACGATTTCCGAGGCCGATGCGGAGCCGCCATTGACAAGCACCACCATCGGTACCGACTTGACGCCGGTCGGAAGACCCTTGAGGACATCGTCGCCATGGCCGCGCAGGTAATCGGCGGCGCTCGCAACATAGCGCCGCTTGGCGTCCTCGGTCCGACCGTCGGTGCTCACCACCACGGAATTCGCCGGCACGAAGGCGGCGGCGACGCCTATCGCCGCGTGCAGCAGGCCGCCCGGGTCGTTGCGCAAGTCGAGCACGAGGCCGCGCAAGCCGTCGCCCTTTTCCTCCTTGTCCTGCTTGTAGAGCCGGTCGAGATGCCTGACGACGTCGGCGACGGTTTCCTCCTGGAACTGGGTGACGCGCAGGTAGCCGTAGCCGGGCTCGATCAGCTTGGACTTGACGCTTTGCACCTTGATCTTGTCGCGCGTCAGCGTCAGTACCAGCGGACTCGCCTCGCCCTTGCGCAGTATGGTCAGGGTGATCGGGGTCTTCGGCTTGCCGCGCATGCGCTTGACAGCGTCATTAAGGGTCATGCCCTTGACCGGTGTGTCGTCGAGTTTGACGATCAGGTCGCCGGACTTGACGCCGGCGCGGAAAGCTGGCGTATCCTCGATCGGCGATATGACCTTGACGATTCCGTCCTCCATGCCGACTTCGATGCCGAGGCCGCCGAACTCGCCCTGGGTGCTGACCTGCAGATCCTTGAAGGCATCGGCGTCGAGATAGGCCGAGTGGGGGTCGAGGTTCGCCAGCATGCCGCTGATGGCATAGGTGATCAGCTTCTTGTCGTCGATCGGTTCGACATAGCCCTGCTTGATCGCCGAGAAGACGTCGGCGAAGGTGCGCAGTTCCTCGACCGGGAGCGGCGCAGCCACTTCGCCCTTCTGGGCGGTGGCGGAAAAATTGAGGCTGATGAGGATGCCGGCGATGAGGCCCACCAGAATCAGGCCGGCTTGCTGCAACTTGCGCATGGTTGACTCCGTGGATTGAGGCGGGTCAGCGGCGTGCGAGCCACCGGCTCGGGTCGAACGGCCGCCCCTGGTGTCTAAGCTCAAAGTATAACCCCGATTCGTCATTGCCGCCGCTGTCGCCCACCGTGGCGAGCGTCTCCCCCGATTTGACCGGATCGCCGGCCTGGTGGAGCAGGGCTTGATTGTTGCCGTAGATCGAGTGGAAGCCATCGCCGTGATCGACGACCAGCAGATTGCCGAAGCCGCGCAACCAGTCGGCATAAACCACCTGGCCGGCGGCGACGGCGTGGACCTCGGTCCCTTCGGCGGCGCGGATGAACAGGCCCTTCCAGACCGCCCCGCCATCGGCGCGCGGCGTGCCGAAGCGGTGGGCGGTCTCGCCGCGAACCGGCGTGTGCAGCTTGCCGCGCAGTCGCGCAAAGGCCCCGCCGGCACCGGCTGGATCGTTGCGCAGCGAACGGTCGATTACCGCCGAGGCTTCCCGCGGCGGTGGTTTGCTGTGGCCCGTCGGCGGTCGGGCGACGATTTTCGCCAGGTTCTCGATCAGGCGGGCGAGGCGCTGATCGTCGCGTCGCAGGGTTTCGATCTGGCGCCGCTGTGCCTTGATCCGTTCGCCGATACTCGCCGCCACGACCTGATGCGCCCGTTGTTGCTCGACGAGTGCGGCCCGCTGCTCGCGCTGATGCTGCCCGATGGCGGCGATCTCGACGCCTTTCGCCTGCGCCTGTCCGGTCAGTTGCTGCTTCTCGGTCAGGTTGCGGCTAAGTTCGCCGATCAGGTCGGCTTTGGCGCGCGACAGCAGGCTAAGGAAGTGGTAGTCGCGCGCCGCCTGGTTCGGGTCGCGGCCGGCGAGCAGCAGTTGCATGGCATCGGCATCGCCGCCGAGATATTGGCGCAGCAGGAGGCGGGACAGTTCCGACTGCTGGGCCTCGATCTGGCGATCGAGTTGCCGTGCGTCGCTTTCCAGTCCCGCCAGTTCGGCGGCGGCGGCGCTGCGGCGGACGGCGAGATCGCGCAGGTGCCGATTGGCGTCGGAAATCGCGGTTTCCGTGGCGCGCAGCTGGTCACCCGCCTCGACGCGCGATTCCTCGCTCTTGGCGAGGTCGGCGCGCAAGGCCTCGAGGCGGGTGCGCAGCGCCTCTCGACGTTCCTCGAGGTCCGTCCGCTTGTTGTCCGGCGCCGTCGCTGCTGCTGCCACCGGCCCCAGCAGAGCGGCAAGCAACAGCAGCAGAACGGGGAAGCCGCTACCTCGCCTTACCCTGATTGGCCACGGCCTCCAGCGCCGCCTTGATGGCGTCCGCATCGCCGAGGTAGTAATTGCGGATCGGCCTGAGCTCATCGTCCAGTTCGTAGACCAGCGGTTGCGCCGTGGGAATGTTGAGACCGACGATATCCGCGTCGGATACCTTGTCCAGGTACTTGATCAGGGCCCGCAGGCTGTTGCCGTGGGCGGCAATCAGGACATTCTTGCCGGAACGTACGGCCGGGGCGATGTTGTCATGCCAGTAGGGCAGGAAGCGCGCGACCGTATCCTTCAGGCATTCGGTGCGGGGAAATTCGCCGGGGGCGAGGTCGGCATAGCGGGGCTCGCCGGCATCGATGCGCGGATCGCCATCAGCGAGCGCCGGCGGCGGAATGTCGTAGGAGCGGCGCCAGAGGTGCACCTGCTGCTCACCGAACTTTTCGGCCGTCTCGGCCTTGTTGAGACCCTGCAAGGCGCCGTAATGGCGTTCGTTCAAGCGCCACGAATGCTGGATCGGAATCCACATCCGGTCCATCTCTTCGAGAACGGTCCACAAGGTCTTGATCGCCCGGCTCAGCACCGAGGTAAAGGCGACATCGAAAGCGAATCCCTTGGCCTTGAGGAGCCGCCCGGCGGCCCGGGCTTCGGCGAAACCGGTCTCGGTCAGCCCGACGTCGGTCCATCCGGTAAAGCGGTTCTCCTTGTTCCAGGCGGATTCGCCGTGGCGCAGCAGGACGATTGTCTTCATGATCCAAGCAGTGGCGGAAAAAGCGCCAATGATACGGCCAATCCGTCGCACCGTAGTAAAGAAGTATTCTATAATATTCCGTATAACCGGAATCTGGCATGGACAACGACGTCATCCACGATATGATCACCAAGCGGGAGCAGATCGAAATGGCCGCTCGCGCCCTCAAGGCCATCTCGCATCCGCTGCGGCTGAAGATTCTCTGCGTCGTCGGCGAGCGCGAGGTTTGTGTCCAGGACATCGTCGATGCCGTCGGCACCTCGCAGAGCAACATCTCGCAGCACCTCGCCATCCTGCGTGACAAGAGCGTGCTGCAGACGCGCAAGGACGCCAACCGGGTGTACTACCGCGTCGCCGACCAGCGCACCTTGCAGTTGATCGTGCTGATGCGCGAAGTGTTCTGCGGCGCGCCGGCCTATCACGGCTGAAAGGATCGGATACAGTGGACTTCATTCAAGCGAATATCATGTGGCTGGCACTGGCCGTGGTGAGCGGCGCCATGTTGTTGTGGCCCGTCCTGACCGGCGGAGGAGGCGCTGGCGTTTCGCCCACCGAGGCGACGCTGCTGCTCAACCGCGAGGATGCTATTGTCATTGACGTGCGCGAATCCGGCGAATGGTCGGGCGGCCACATTCCGAACGCGCGGCACATCGCCTTGTCGCAACTCGACAAGCGCATCGGTGAAATCGAAAGGCTCAAGGCGCGCCCGGTCATCGTCTGCTGCGCCAGCGGCAATCGTTCCGCGTCGGCCTGCGGAAAGCTGCGGCGGGCGGGCTTCGAGAAGGTATTCAATCTTGCCGGCGGCATCGGCGCCTGGACCCAGGCCGGCTTGCCGGTGACGACCAAGTGATGGCGACGCAAAGCAATGCGCCGCGCATACTCATGTATTGCACGGCGATCTGCCCCTATTGCGTCCGCGCCGAGCAGCTGTTCCAGCGCAAGGGCATCACGGCTATCGACAAGGTCCGCGTCGATCTCGAGCCGGTCCGGCGCAGCGAGATGATGGAACGGACCGGACGGCGCACCGTGCCGCAGATCTTCATCGGCGATACCCACATCGGCGGCTGCGACGAACTCTATGCCCTCGATCGCGCCGGCCGGCTCGATCCGCTCCTCGACGCCACCTGACGCGCCGTGCCGGCGGACGCCGGTTGCGGGTAGAATGGCGCGTCGTCGTCCGCGGCTTTTCAGGCCCGCCCGGGCGGCATCCTGAAGGGCCTTAGTCAACCGGCGACCGATCATGAGCGATTCCGAGCAGCCCCTCTTCAACATCGAAAAAATCTACGTCAAGGACCTTTCCGTCGAGATCCCCAACGCGCCGCAAATCTTCCTCGAACGCGACAGCCCGCAAATCGAAATCCAGCTGAACAGCGCCAATAACAAGGTCGACGACGGCGTCTTCGAGGTGGTGCTGACCGTGACGGCGACGGCCAAGCTGGGCGAGAAGACGATGTTCCTCGTCGAGGTCGGCCAGGCCGGAGTCTTCCAGATTCGCAACATTCCCGAGCAGGATCTCGAGCCGGTTCTGGCCGTCGCCTGCCCCAACATCATCTTTCCCTATATCCGCGAAACCGTGTCCGACGCGGTGAATCGCGCCGGCTTCGCGCCCCTGTTGCTCGCTCCAGTCAATTTCGAAGGACTCTACCAGCAGCGCCGCATGGCTCAGCAGCAGCAGGGTCCCGCCGAAATCCAGATCCAGTGACGCCGCTCCGCCACGCCGCGGTCGTCCTGTTGAGCTGTCTGGCGTTGCCCGCGGCGGCCCTCGATTACCGATCGGTGGCCGAGCCGGCGATCCTCTTCGACGCTCCGTCACCGAAGGCCCAGCCGCTTTATGTCGTCGCCCGCGGCACGCCGGTCGAGGTCGTCGTGGCCGTCGAGGGCTGGCTCAAGGTCCGCGATTCGGACGGTGCAATGAGCTGGATCGAACAGCGCTTCGTCTCCGACCGCCGGACGGTCATCGTCCGCGCCGACCGTGCCGAAATCCGCGGCCGGCCCGAAGACAGGGCGGCGACGGTGTTTCAAGCGCAGAAGGACGTCGTGCTGGAGTTTGTCGAAGCCGGCCCCGCCGGGTGGGCTCGCGTCAGGCACCGCGACGGCCAGGCCGGCTATGTCGCCGTCAAGCAGGTCTGGGGCCTCTGAGCGCGCGACACGCGCCGCATCCGGTGGTGGTGCGATGAACATCGCCATTCTCGGCGCCGGCGCCTGGGGCACGGCGCTCGCCGTCGCCCTCGCCCGCCGCCACCCGGTCCGGCTCTGGGCGCGGGATTCGGGCCAGTGCGCGGCGATGCGCGCATCGCGCGAAAACGTCCGTTACCTGCCCGGCGTACGCCTTCCCGAAGCGATCGCGCTCAGCGACGGCCTGGCTGCCGCCCTTGACCGGGCGGAACTTGTCCTCGTCGCGACGCCGCTTTCCGGGTTCCGCCAAACTGTGCGCCTGGCTGCCGGCTCTCACCCCGGGCTGCCGCTGCTGTGGCTCTGCAAGGGTTTGGAGTCCGGCAGCGGACTGCTGCCGCACCAGGTCGTCGCCGCGGAAGCGCCGGGTACGCTGTGCGGGGCGCTGACCGGCCCCAGCTTTGCCGAAGAGGTCGCCGACGGCCGGCCGACGGCGCTAAGCCTGGCCGCCGCCGAGGCCGGCTTCGCCCGCCGTACCGCCCAGGCCCTGAACGACACGCGGCTGCGCATCTACGCCAATGACGACGTTATCGGCGCCGAGGTCGCCGGCGCGGTCAAGAACGTGCTGGCGATCGCCACCGGGATCAGCGACGGACTCGATCTCGGCCTCAATTCCCGGGCGGCCCTGATGACCCGCGGCCTTGCCGAAATCACCCGCTTCGGTCTCGCGCTCGGGGCGCGTCGCGAGACCTTCATGGGCCTGGCCGGACTCGGCGACCTGATCCTGACCTGCACCGGCGACCTGTCGCGAAACCGCCGGGTCGGCTTGGCCCTGGCCGCGGGCCGCCCGCTGGAGTCGATCACGAGCGAACTCGGCCACGTCGCCGAAGGTGTCACGACCGCCCGCGAAGTCGCCGCCCGCGCCGCCGCACTCGGCATCGACATGCCCATTACCGATGCGGTCTGCGCCGTGCTCGGCGGCGGCCTGAATCCCGCAGATGCGGTCGGGCGCCTCATGGGGCGGGAACCCAAGGCCGAGTAGGTCCCGCCTCGCCGGCGAAGCCGTTCTGCCGCCAGGCTTCGTAGATCACGATCGCCACGGCGTTGGACAGGTTGAGGCTGCGGTTGGCCGGCGCCATCGGCAGGCGCAGGCGGCATTCGCTCGGAATGCACTCCAGAACCGTCTGCGGCAGGCCGCGCGTTTCCGCGCCGAAGACGAAGGCGTCCCCGGGCCGATAGGTCGGCAGGTCGTGGCGCACCGCACCCCGGGTGCTGACCGCGAACAGTCTACGGCCGGCGAGAACGGCGCGGCAGGCGTCCCATGAGTCGTGCACGCGCACGTCGGCGAGGGCGTCGTAATCGAGGCCGGCGCGGCGCAAGGCTGCGTCGTCGATGCGGAAGCCGAGCGGCTTGACGAGGTGCAGCCGGGCGCCCGCGTTGGCCGACAGGCGCAATATGTTGCCGGTATTGGGCGGGATTTCCGGCTGGTGAAGAACGATCTCGAACATCTCGGCCCCGAAAAGATCCTCTGCGCGACGCCGGAAACTCAGTAACTTCCAACGCCAAATCAGCCGATTAGGCGATTATCTTTGCATCATACCGGAGAAGGGATGGCCCGCCCGGAAAAGGTCTGCGTTGGCGACCTGCTGGTCCAGCAGGGAGTGCTGAGCGAGCAGCAGATATCCCAGGCGCTGGAGCAACAGAAGCGAAGCGGGCGCAGGCTTGGCGAGAAGCGGATATCCCGGGCGCTCGCCGGCCAGCTGGCAATTCCCTATGTCGATCCGAGCCAACATCCGCGAGGTTTGCTCAAGCTGCTAAGCGAAGCCTGGGCGCGGCGCTTTCGCGCTATTGTCCTCAAGGATCGGGGCAGATCGACGTGGCCATGCAACTGGCCCGGATCCAGGTCGAGTGCCAGGACCTCGCGGCCGCCGCCGATACGCTGGCCCTCGTCGCCGGGCCGGCCGCCGGCAATGCCGAGTATTTCGCCCTCGACGCCGCCGTGCTGCAGCGCCTCGGCCGCCCGCGCGAGGTCGTCGTCGGCTACGACGAGGCGCTGCGTCTGGCGCCCGAGCGGGCCGTGTGCTGGCTGGGCTTCGGCCTTTCGCTGGAAGCCGACGGTCGCGGCGCCGAGGCCCGCCAGGCCTAGCAATGGGCCCGCGATTCCGGCACCCTGAGGCCGGACCTCGCCGCTTTGGTGGCGCAGAAACTCAACGGGAATTAGCCGCCGGGGCGGGCCCTCGCGCCGCTTCGGCGATCGCCAGCAAGGACGCCAGCGGTGCTGTGGGATAGGCGGCGAGGGCGGTGTGCAGTTCCTGCGCCGCCGTCGCCGCCATGCCCGGATAGGCCGTCAGCGTCTGGCGCCAGGCCGCCTCGGCCTCGGCGGCGCGGCCGCTCCAGGCCAGGATCATCGCGCGGCGGAACGCCACCACCGCCACGGGAAAGACGCGCATGGCGCACTCGCTCGTTTCCAGGGCCTCGACGCCGAGGTTTTGCGGCAGCCGCAATTTCGAGGTGGCGGTCGGACAGTAGTAGGGGTACAGCAGGGAATGGCGCCGCAGCGGTTCGGCCAGCGGTGCCATGTCCTCCCAAGTCGATGTCCGCCGCTGCCCGCCGAGAAAGGGATTGACGGCGCGTTCGATTGACAGGTAATCGGCCCGCAGCGTCTGCAGCACGAAAGCGCCGGCGAGCAGCAGCAGACCGGCCACGAGGCGGCCGCGGCCGCCCAAGCGCAGCGGCAGCGACTGCACATCGCCGATGCCCAGCAGCAGCGCCGTCGGGCCGAGGAAGAAGGCATACCAGAGCGGATATTCGACGAGGCTGTGCAGACCCAGGACGGTCAGCACGGCCAGCAGCCAACCCAGGGCGACGGACTCGTCCTCGTCCGGACGGGCATGTCGAAGATTGCCGCGGATCCATATAAATAGCATAACAACCAGGGCGACCGGGGCGGCGAAGCCCATCTCCGCCGCCAGATGGACCGGCAGGTCGTGGGCCTGTTCGACGGTTCCTGGCGGCGCGCCGAAGGGCACCGTCGCCGCGAGCGCCAGGCTCTGCGCGGGAAAGCTGCCGATGCCATGGCCGAGCAGCGGCGCCGAGCGGAAGGCTTCCCAGCCGATGACGAGCAGTTGCAGGCGGATCGGGGCGCCGCTGGCGGCGGCAATTTTCGTTGCCGGCGATTCGACGTCATGGAAACCGGAGTGCGCCGCCAGCCACGACAGCACCTGGAAGGCGACATAGAGCGGGACCAACAGCAAGGTCAGGCGCAGCGCGCGCTGCGACGTTTCGCCGGGCCAGATCAGACGGGCCAGACCGGCCATGACGACCAAGGCGCAAAGATAGGCCAGCGTTGCCCGCGAGCCGGTCAGGACCGAGACGGCGACGAGGGTCGCCAGGCCCAGGGCGACTATCGGCGTGCGTACCCGTCCGCGAAGGGCGAGATAGAGTGCCGAGGCGACGCCGAGCCAGAGCTGATCGGCGAAGTGGTTCGACTGGGCGATGTTGCCGTGGATCGCGGTCGCGCCCAGTTTGGGGAAGAGCAGCGTCGAATCGGTCACGTAGCCGCTGTGGCTGAGCAGCGCCAGGGCGACGCCGGCCGCGGCGCCGGTGAACATCGCGCCGGCCAGCCAGTCGGCGAGGCGCGCCAGGCCGATCTCGCGGCGCAAGCCGGCGCCGAGTTGCATCAACAGCAGTGCCCAGAGCAGGTAGAGGAGGAACAGCAACGTCTGCTGGGCAAAGACGACGACACCGAGGGCCAGTTGCAGCAGGGCGATCCCGGCGAGAGTCAGCGGCAGCCAGACGATCGCCGGGATCGCGGGCCGCTGCCAGAGCCGCGGCGAGAGCAGGCCGAGGCAGGCGAGCAGGCCGCAGGCGGCGGAGATCCATTCCGAGTGGAAACTGCCGATCGGATCGTGGTGGTAGGGATAGAGGAAAGGCAGCGTCAGCATCGCGCAAATCGCCAGCACCGAAAACTGGACGGCGCGGTCGTCGCTGCCGAAGAGGCGCTGCATCACCGGTCACTCCTTCAGGGCGCGCGCCAGCACCCAGTTGCTGACGCGGGCGGCGCCGTGCTTCTTCAAGGTCCGCGCGAATTCGTCGAGTGTCGCTCCCGTCGTCATGACATCGTCAACGACGATCAGGGCCCGGCCGGACAGGTCGGTGGTGCCGAGGAAGCAGCCGCGGACGTTCTTGCGCCGCGCCTGCCAGGGCAGGGTCGCCTGCGGCGGCATGTCCTGAGGCCGCGACACGATGCCGGTCAGCAGCGGCAAGCCCAGCCGCCGTGCCAGGGGACGGGCGATCTCGACGGCTTGGTTGAAGCCGCGCTCGCGCAGGCGCTGCGGCGACAGCGGCAGCGGCACGATGGCGTCGCCGGCGGGCCGGGCGCCCTGCAGCAGAATCTCGGCGAAGAAGTCGGCCAGCGGCAGGCGATGCTGGTACTTGAGCGCCTGGACGAGCTTGTCGACCGGATAGGTGTAGCGATAGGCGGCGATGCTGAGATCGAAGTGCGGGACTTCCTTGAGGCAGGTGCCGCAACTCGTGCCGCCGGGCGAAGGGGCGGCGCAGACCGGGCAACGCGGCGAGGGCAGGGCCGGCAGGGTGTCGCGGCAGGCCGGGCACAGCGGCCCGGCGCCGGCCGGGGCGGCGCAGAGCAGACAGTGCTGCGGCAGGACGGCGGCGGCGAGGCGGCCCGCCGCGGCGGCGAGACGGTCGCCGATGAAGCCGGAAATTGACAAGCGGTGTTCCTTCCCCGATGATGCCCGGCTCGCATTCTACCGACTCAGGAGCGCCGCGATGACCCTCGCCGCTACCGCCGCCCGCGCCGCCGCCGACCCGGCAACCTGGACCGTCGCCGCAATCGAGGCGCTGTTCGACCTGCCCTTCAACGACCTGATGTACCGAGCCCAGGAGGTGCATCGGCGGCACCACGACGCCAATACCGTGCAGCGCTCGACGCTGCTCTCGATCAAGACCGGCGGTTGTTCCGAGGACTGCGGCTACTGTGCGCAGTCGGCGCGGTATGACGCTGGGTTGAAAGGCGAGGCCCTCCTCGAAATCGACGAGGTGCTTGCCGCAGCCACGGCGGCCAAGGCCGGCGGCGCCAGCCGCTTCTGCATGGGCGCCGCCTGGCGCGGCCCCAAGGAGCGGGACCTGGCGAAGGTCGAGGCCATGGTGGCGGCGGTCAAGACCTTGGGGCTGGAGACCTGCGTGACGCTGGGCATGCTCAAGGAGGGCCAGGCCGAGCGACTGAAGGCGGCGGGACTCGACTATTACAACCACAACCTCGATACGGCGCCCGAGTTCTACGGTCAGGTGATCACCACGCACCACCAGGCCGATCGTTTCGATACTCTCGACAAGGTGCGCGCCGCCGGCATCAACGTCTGCTGCGGCGGCATCGTCGGCATGGGCGAGAGCCGCCACGGCCGCGCCGCGCTGCTGGCCGAGCTGGCGGCAATGGAACCGCCGCCGGAATCGGTGCCGATCAATCAGCTGGTGCCGATTCCGGGCACGCCGCTGGAGAACGCGCCGCCGCTCGACCCCTTCGAGTTCGTCCGCACCGTCGCCTGCGCGCGGATCCTGATGCCGGCCAGCATGGTGCGCCTCTCCGCCGGCCGCGAACAGATGTCCGACGAACTGCAGGCGCTGTGCTTCCTCGCCGGCGCCAACTCGATCTTCTACGGCGACAAGCTGCTCACCGCCGCCAATCCCGAGGCCGGCCGCGACGCCCGCCTGTTCGCGCGGCTCGGGCTGACCTCGGCCTGATGCGGCGCGATTTCGCCCGCGCCACGGCGTCCTACGACGAGGCGGCGGCGCTGGCGCGCGAAGTCGGCCGGCGCATGGCCGAGCGCCTCGACTACGTCAAGCTGCGGCCCTCGCGCGTCGCCGACATCGGCTGCGCCACCGGCGAGGGCATCCGCGAGCTGCAGCGCCGTTATCCTAATGCCGTGCCGCTGGCCGTGGATGCCGTACCGTCGATGCTGGCGGCGGTGCGGGCGCGCAGCGGGCGCCTCGAACGCTGGCGCGGCAGGGCGCCGCGGCTGGTCAATGCCGAGGTCGGCCGGCTGCCGCTGGCGGAAAATGCCTTCGGCATAGTCTGGTCGAACCTGATGCTGCACTGGGTCGACGATCCGCTGCCGGTATTTCGCGAACTGCATCGCGTCGCGGCGGTCGACGGCCTGCTGACCTTCTCGCTGCTCGGACCGGATACGCTGAAGGAATTGCGCCACGCCTGCGAGGAACTCGGCCTGGCCTCGCCGCTGCGCCGCTACCACGATATGCATGACATCGGCGATATGCTGGTGGCAAGCGGTTTCGCCGATCCGGTGATGGACATGGAGATGATCACCGTCACCTATGCCGGTCCGCGCGGTCTGCTGCGCGACCAGCGCCGCCTCGGCGTGCGCGACCGCCTCTTCGGCCGTCTGGCCTGGCGCGACTGGCGGCGGGTGCTGCGGCACTATGCGGCGCGGCGCGTCGACGACCGCCTGGCGGCGAGTTTCGAGGTCATCTACGGCCACGCCTGGAAACCCCAACCGCGCGCCACGGCCGATGGCCGCGCCATCGTCCGCTTCGAGCCGAGGAAGAAGTAGCGTGGCCGCGCCGAGAACCAAGCCCTATTTGGGAAGCGGCGGTATCGGGATCGAGTCGGGGAAGACGTAGGCCTGCAACAGCGCAATCACGCCGATCACCGCGGCGCCGGCCAGCGAGTGCCAGAACACCGTGCGGAAAATCGGCCCGAGGGCGTGCGAGCGCTCGCGCGGATCGTCGTAGCAGGCGGCGCAGGCGACCATGATCGACTGCGCGTCGATCATCTTGCCCATGACGCCGCCCGTCGAGTTCGTCGCCACGATCAGGATCTCGTTCAGGTGCAACTGCTGCGCGGTGATCCGCTGCAGGCTGCCGAACAGCGCGTTCGATGCCGTATCCGAGCCGGTGAGGAAGACGCCGAGCCAGCCGAGGTAAGCGGCGAAGAACGGATACATCGGCCCGGCGCCGGTAAAGGCCAGCCCTAGCACCGCATCCGTGCCCGAGTAGCGGGTGAGGAAGCCCAGGCCCAGCACCAGGGCAATGACGATGACCGGCGTCTTCATGCGCCGTCCGGTGCGAACGATGGCGTCCTGCCACTGCGCCCCGCTCATTCCGAGCACCAGACCGGACAGGACTGCGGCGACGAAGACGCCCGTTCCGGCAGCCGACAGCCAGTTGATGGCGAAGCGCGCCGCCTCGGGCTTGGCGGTAGCCAGGACGACCGGCGGCGTGCGCTGCACCAGATTGTGCAGGGACGGCATGTCCCAGACCGGCAGCGACAGCGTGCCGCCGAAGGACGAGCCGAGCAGCGTCGTCTTGAAGGCCACACCGGCAAACAGCGCGTTCAGATATTTCTTCCATTCCGGCGAGCCCCACACGGCGCAGCAGATGATCAGAATGACCCACGGCAGCCACGCATAAACGGTTTCGCCGACGCTGTACGGGTATTTCCAGGCGGTGCTGTCGGTGGTCGCCGTCGCCGTCGACCGGCCGGCTGCGGCCAGCGCCTCGCGCTCCGCCTTGAGCAGGAAACGCGTCTTCGGGTGCCAGACGAAACGGAGAAACAAGGCCGTGCAGATGACGGAAAAAACTCCGGAGACGACATCGGTCATCAGGTGAAACTCGTTGCTGCCCGAGGCGTAATACTGCATCAGCGCAAACGACACGCCCGCACACAAGGTGGCCGGCCAGACCTCGAAGACCTCTTTCCAACTGCCTCCCTCCATCTTGACGAACACGGCGACCAGCCAGAACGGCACCAGGACCGAGACCCAGGGCAATTGATGGCCGGCCATCGCCGACAGCGTCACCTGGTCTAAGCCGCTGACCGCCGCCAGCGTCACGATCGGCGTGCCGATGGCCCCCCAGGCAACCGGTGCGGTATTGGCCAGCAGATTCAAGACCGCCGACTGGAACGGCTTGAAGCCGAGACCCACCATGACGGCGCCGGCGATCGCGACCGGAGTGCCGAAGCCCGAGGTTCCCTCGATGATGGCACCGAAGGAGAAGGCGATCAGCACGCACTGGAGGCGCCGGTCGAAGGAGATGTGGATGATCGATTCCTTGACGATCTCGAACTTGCCGGTGACTACCGTCATCGTGTACAGCAGCATCGCCGCCAGGATGATCCAGATGATGCCGAGGAAGCCCGACAGCGAACCGAGTGCGAAGGCCGATGCGGCCGCGGCGAGCGGCATCCTGAAGGCCAGGCAGGAAACGAGGAAGGCCGCCAGGACGCCGTAGAGTGCCGCATAGGGCGCCGCGATGCCGAGGTGCCGCCCGCCCAGCGCATCGCGATGCGGATGCAGGGCGATGAAGTACAGCAGGACGCCAATCGGGACCGCTGCCACCAGGGTCGACAGGAACACGTTGCCCAGCGGGTCGTAGCTCTGATAGTACATACCCCACCTCCCCCTCGTCACGGCCGCGACTCCGTTGAATCCCGCGCCGGCGGCCTTATGCGCAAAGTCATCGCGAAACAGCCGATGACGCATTAAGCATGATTGTTTTAGATTTGTAGCAAACGCAAACGACGTTGGCAACTAAGTACGGCTCGCCGATGCCGCCCGCGGCGGGAAGAACTTAGTCGCGAGACGCAGGACATGGAGGCCCTGAAGCGAGCCCAGCATAAACCGCCTAAGCCGCGCAATCCGTGGGCCCTCGTGCCGCTGCTGCGCAACGGCGCTGCGCACCGGCGTCAGGAGCAGGGTCGTGCCTCGCCGGCGCCGTAATAGGCGCGGCTGCGGCGCGAGCCCGCGGTGGCCCGATCAGCGCTTCAGGGCGATCGGAATGACGCGCCCCGGGCGGCTCGCCTGATACCCGCCGGCGCGCTGCTTCTGCCGTTCTTCGTAGCGCCAGATCAAGCGCAGCAACAACAGCAGCCCGAGGATCGCGGCATAGACGCCGGGCAGCGCGACATCCTTCTTCACCAGCCACCAGTAATGCGTCACCGCGATTATGCCGATGACGTATATCGAGCGGTGCAGCGCCTGCCAGCGGCGACCGCCGAGGCGGCGGATCATGGCCTTGTTCGAGGTGGCGGCGAGCGGCAGCAGCAGCAGGAAGGCGCTCATGCCGGCGGTAATGAAGGGGCGCTTGAGGATGTCCTTGGTGATCGCCGTCCAGTCGAAGAACTGGTCGAGCCACAGATAGCTGCTCAAGTGCAGGACGACGTAGAAGAAGGCGAACAGGCCGAGCATGCGGCGCAGCCGCGTCAGCCAGGTCCAGCCGGTGACCTTGCGCAGCGGGGTCACGGTCAGCGTGACGAGCAGGAAGTTGAGCGTCCAGGTACCGAGGCTGCGAGTGATGAACTCGATCGGGTTGGCGCCGAGACTGTCGTGCCAGGCGCCCCAGCCCAGCCGCACCAGCGGCAGCAGGCAGACGACCAACAGGGCGCCCTTGAGCAGCGCCAGGGCGCGGGGACTCGGGTTGAAGAGCCGCGCGTCGAAGCGCATCAGAACGACCTTTGCAGATCCATGCCGGCGTAGAGTTGCTCGACCTGGTCGCCGTAGCCGTTGAACATCAGCGTCGGCCGCTTGAGGAATTCGCCGATGCGCCGCTCGTGGGCCTGACTCCAGCGCGGATGGTCGACGCTCGGATTGACATTGGCATAGAAGCCGTATTCCCGCGGTGTCGCCGCCATCCAGGCGGTCAGCGGCTGCTCCTCGACGAAGCGGATGCGGACGATGGACTTGGCGCCCTTGAAGCCGTATTTCCACGGTACCACGAGGCGCAGCGGCGCGCCGTTCTGGTTCGGCAACAGCTCGCCGTAAAGACCCAGCGCGATCAGCGCCAGCGGGTGCGTGGCCTCGTCGAGGCGCAAGCCCTCGGTGTACGGCCAGTCGAGAACGGCGCGGCGCACGCCGGGCATCTGCAGTGGATCGGCCAATGATTTGAACTCGACGTATTTGGCGCTGCCCAGCGGCTCGACCTGTTTGAGCAGCGTCGCCAGCGGAAAACCGACCCAGGGTATGACCATGCTCCAGCCCTCGACGCAGCGCATCCGGTAGATGCGCTCCTCGAGCGGCGCGAGGCGCAGGATGTCGTCGATGGCCAGGGTCTTCGGCTGCTTCACCAGGCCATCGAGCGTCACCGTCCACGGCCGCGTCGTGAGGCGAAAGGCGTTGGCCGCCGGATCCTCCTTGTCGGTGCCGAACTCGTAGAAGTTGTTGTAGCCGGTGACGTTCTTGTATGGCGTCGGCGTGTCCGTGAGGCTGTATGGGCTCCTGACCGTGGCCAGCTTCGCGGCGGCCGCGGAACGGCGCGGCAGCGCCGCCGCCAGAGCCATCAGGCCGGCGCTCTTGAGAAATTCGCGACGGCCGGCATAAGCATCGCGGGACGTGATTTCGGCGGCCGGAATTTCCGGCGGGCGGCGGATGAGCATGACCGTCTCCTTTCGCAGAGATGGTCGCGCCGCCGCGGCAATCCTTACGGCGCCAGTTGCCGATAGACGACCGTGGCCACCTGCAGCAGTTCGTCCTTTGGCATGGCACCGGACAGCGCGTAGCCGAAATGCCCATCGACCCAGTAGAAGACGCTGATCTCGCCCTCCCGGGCGTAGCGGAAGGCGGCCATCGTGGGCGCCGCATCATTGCGCACATAGAGCGTCAGCCGCTTGCCCTGCGCATCCTGGTACATGAACTGGGCGACGGCACCACCGCCACGCGCATCGTCGGCGGCGAGCAGACGCCCGCCGACCAGGGCATAACCGGCTCCGTCGAGATGGGGCGGCTGCAGCCGGCCACCAAGCCGTTTCGACAACCAGGCCGCGAGATGGTCTTCCTGCTCGGCGCCGACTTCGACCGGGTGCTTGACCTCGGGCACGAAGACGGCGTGGGCGATCGCCGCCTGGCGCGGCAGCGATGCCAATTCAATATCCGGCGCGGCCGGCCAGCGATCGCGCAGGGCGAATCCGAGCACCCCGCCGAGGGCCAGCCAGGCGATCGCCGCGGCAATCCGCAGCTGCGGCAGGCGCAGCCGCGACGGCGCCGCGCCGACGGCATCGAGCAGCCGCGCCGGGACCGGCTCCGATAGGACAGGGTCATAGGCCCGGTGCAGCGCGGCGTTCTGCTCGCGCCACTCCTTAGCCTGGCGCCGCGCCTCCGGCTGGCCGGCCAGCCAGCCTTCGACATGCTTGCGCCGCGCCGCCGGCAACCGTCCGTCGGCCCAGGCATGCAGATCTTTTTCGCTGATCGGGTCGTTCATTTGACCACTCGCAGGGAATTGCCCGCCTCGCCCCTGAGCATGACGCGCAGACGCTCGCGACCCCGTGACAGGCGGGACATGATGGTGCCGACGGGTACGCCCAGGGCCTTGGCCGCCTCGGCGTAGCCGAGCTCCTCGAGGCCGATCAGCAGCAGCACTTCGCGCTGCTCGGTCGGTAGTTTCGCCAGGGCCCGTTCCAGATCCCGCACCATGGCCGCGTCTTCATGGGCCGGCGGCACTCCGGCGGCGAGCTCGCCGGGATCCTCGACATAATCGATCGCCCGGGTGCTGCGCAGCTGATTGACGAAGACGTTATGCATGATCGAAAAGAGCCAGGCGCGCAGGTTGCCGGGCCGCCACAGGGACCACTTCGCCAGCGCGCGCTCCAGGGTGTCCTGGACCAGATCGTCGGCGCGCGCCGCCTCCCCGGTGAGCGCCCGCGCATAGCGGCGCAAACCGGGAATTTCGGCAACGATGGCGTCGCGCTGACTCAAGGGCGTTGCTTAGGGCTTGGCGACGTGCCAGACGTCCTTGAATCCGTCGCCGGTCCGATCGCCGGGCTTCTGGTCCTTGCTCCAAAAATAAAGCGGCTTGCCCTTGTAAGCCCATTGCTTGGCGCCGCCGTCGCGGGCGATGACGCTCCAGTCGCCCGACGCGCTGTCGCCCGCCTTGGCCATCAGGGGCGGCCAGTTCGCCGGGCACGGGCCGGTGCAGGCACTGGCGCCGCTGCCCGCCACATCCTTGTCGAAGGTGTACAGCGTCATGCCGTTCTCGCCGACCAGACTGCCGCCCTCGGTCTTGGCCGGCGCCGCCAGCGCCAGGCAGGATGCGCCCAGCATCAGCGCCGCAGCGCCCTTCAGAACGGTTAGTGCAAGGGTGTCATATTTCACTTTGATCCTCCATGGGGTTGTTGAGCTTGCAACGGATGAACACGGCACCACCGGCAATTATTCCAATTCCCTCAGCGTAAAATCGCCGTCATGCCCGATGACCTGATGTGGCGCGCTTCCCGCTGCCTCGCCGAAGCCGCGCTCGATGCCAAGCTCGCCGCCGTCGATGCCCTCGGGCAGGACTGGCGGGGCGGAATCACGCCGTTTGTCGAGCGCCGCCACGGCGTCGCCACCGCCGTCGGGCGGCCGCCGCGGCCTTGCCTCGTCGCGCCGCGCCAGCTGACCCGGCGCAGTCCGGGCACGGTGCAGGGACGCGCGGCGCTGCTGCACGCCATCGCCCACATCGAATTCACCGCGATCAATCTGGCCCTCGACCACCTCTGCCGCTTTTCCGGCCTGCCCGAGGCCTATTATGCCGAATGGCTGGGTGTGGCCGTCGAGGAAGTCCGCCACTTCCGCCTGCTGCGCGCCCACCTGCGCTCGTATGGCGGCGAATACGGGGACTTCCCGGCCCACGACGGCTTGTGGCAGATGGCCGAAAAGACCGCCGGCGACGCGCTGGCGCGAATGGCCTTGGTACCGCGGAATTTCGAGGCCCGCGGCCTCGACGCGACGCCGGCCATCCGGCAAAAGTTTGCCGCCGCTGGAGACGACGCCGCGGCGCGCATCCTCGACATCGTCCTGGCCGACGAGGTCGGCCACGTCGCCATCGGCGACCGCTGGTTCCGCTACCTCTGCACCCTGCGCGGACTGCCCGCCGAGGACACCTTTCGGGCGCTCCTCGCCGAATATGGCGTGCCTCGCCCGCAGGGGCCGCTCAATCTGGCGGCCCGGCGGGCGGCGGGATTTAGCGAGGCCGAACTGGCCGAACTCCAGAAATGAAAAAAGGGTGGCCACGCCACCCTTAGTCGACGCCGCAAAACGCCGCTTTCAGCGCAGGCCGGCGACGTAGTCGGCGACGGCCTTGATTTGGACGTCCGACAGTTTGGCGGCGATGTCGCGCATCATCTTGTTCGGATCGTTGGCCCGCTCGCCGTTGCGGAAGGCCTTCAATTGAGCCTCGGTGTAATCGGCGAACTGGCCGGCAATGCGCGGAAACTGGGCCGGGATGCCGGCGCCGGTGGGGCCGTGGCAGCCGGCGCAGGCGGGCAGTCCCAGGGCCTGGTTGCCGCCGCGGTAGAGCTTCTGGCCGACCTCGATGGTATCCCTGTTCTTGGCCGTGTCGGGCTTGTAGGCCTGGGCGGAGAAATAGGCGGAAATGTCGCGCATCTGCTCCTCGTTGAAGGCGGCGATCATGCCGTTCATGACGGGACTGGCGCGCTCGGCGGGCTTGCCGCCATCGGCCTTGAAATTGCGCATCTGCTTGAGGAGGTATTCGGCGTGTTGGCCGGCAAGTTTCGGGTTCGTCGGGACCACGCTGTTGCCGTCGGGATTGTGGCAGGCGCCGCAGACCGTCGACGCGATCGGTTGGCCCTTGGCCGGGTCGCCCTTAGGGGCGGCCGTGGCGTGTTCCTCGGCGTGGAGTGCGGCGGAAGCCGCGAGCAAGCACAGGGGCAGCAGCAGACGCTTCATCATCAAAGCTCCTCAAGAGTCTTCGGACATAAACATGCTATTCTACACGAGCTTATCGCCTCTCAGATCGGCTCAGTCGAGCATCCGTCCCCGCCCCCCAGCGTTGCCCCGATGTCCCTGTTCCGCCACGCCGTTTTCGAGATTTCGGTGGCCCAGACGGCCGGCTTGCCGCCGCCGGCGGTGCCCGAGGTGGCCTTCGCCGGCCGCTCCAACAGCGGCAAGTCGTCCTGCATCAACACGCTCGCCGGGCATACGCGCCTGGCCTTCGTCTCGAAAACGCCGGGCCGCACCCAGCTGATCAACTTCTTCCGCCTGAAAAACGGCGCCAACCTCGTCGACCTGCCGGGCTATGGCTACGCCGAGGTGCCCGAGGTCGTGCGCCGCCAGTGGCAGCGGTTGCTCGAGGACTACCTGACCCGGCGCGAAAGCCTGGTTGGCCTCGTCCTGATCATGGACGCCCGCCGGCCGCTGACGGAACTCGACTGGCAGATGCTCGAATGGTTCGGACCGCGCGGCCTGCCGATCCACCTCCTGTTGAGCAAGGCCGACAAGCTTTCGCGGCGCGAGCAGGCCGAGGCATTGCGGCAGGTCCGCGCGGTCCTCGCCCCGGCCGGCGAGCAGGTAACGGTCCAGTTGTTTTCCAGCCTCAAGAAGACCGGCGTCGCCGAGGCCGAGCGGGTGATCGGCCGCTGGCTGGACTCTCCCGGGGAGGCGAATGTATGACGCGCCACGGTCGGGCGGCCGACGCAGGGACAGGAGGAGCGCTGGCGAATCGCAAAAAAAAAGCCCCCGGTCAAAGGGGAGAAAACCGGGGGCCAATTGCCTTGATGGGCCTCGAAGGGATCAAGGCACCCGCTCAGGGAGGTGAAGCGGGAGACGGCTCAACACCATCTGAGCCGTATGATACAAACCCGACCGAAAAGTTCCAGTTTTTTCTCTCAGGACAAAACCATGGCTGACGCAGGAGTATTTCCCTCGACGCGCCTGCGGCGGATGCGCCGCGACGACTTTTCCCGCCGCCTAATGCGCGAGAACGTTCTTACCGCCGCCGACTTCATCTATCCGGTGTTCGTTCTCGAGGGTCGCAACCGGACCGAGGCTGTTCCGTCGATGCCCGGCGTCGAACGGATGACGCTCGACCGCCTGCTGCCCGTCGCCGAGCAGGCGCTCGCCCTCGGCATCCCGGCCCTGGCCCTGTTTCCCGTGATAGGCGCGGCGGGCAAGAGCGCCGCCGCGGAAGAGGCGTGGAATCCCGACGGGCTCGTGCCGCGCGTCGTATCGGCATTGAAAAAGGAACTGCCGGAACTCGGCGTGATCTGCGACGTGGCGCTGGACCCCTACACCAGCCACGGCCAGGACGGCCTGATCGATCCCGCTGATCCGACCGGCTATGTGCTCAACGACGAAACCCTCGAGGCGCTGGCCAGGCAGGCGCTCACCCAGGCCCAGGCCGGCGCCGACGTCGTTGCGCCCTCGGACATGATGGATGGCCGCGTCGGCCGGATCCGCGCCGAACTGGACGCCCACCGCCTGATCCACACGCGCATCCTGGCCTATTCGGCGAAGTACGCTTCGAGTTTCTACGGGCCTTTCCGAGATGCCGTCGGTTCGGCCGCCAACCTCGGCAAAGGCAACAAATACACCTATCAGATGGACCCGGCCAATTCCGACGAGGCTCTGCGCGAGGTGGCGCTGGACATCGCCGAGGGCGCCGACATGGTGATGGTCAAGCCGGGCCTGCCCTACCTCGACATCGTCCGCCGGGTCAAGGAGCGCTTCGGCGTGCCGACCTACGCCTACCAGGTCAGCGGCGAATACGCGATGCTGAAGGCCGCGGCGCAGCAGGGATGGATCGACGGCGAGGCGTGCATGATGGAAGCATTGCTGTCATGCAAGCGCGCCGGTGCCGACGGCATCCTCACCTATTGCGCCATCGAGGCTGCACAAATTCTGCGGCGCTAAGCCCGGCCTAAGCGGGGGCGGCGTGGCGTGGTCATGCCGGGTCCGCTGCCGACGCGGACCACGCCGCCTCAGCGCGCCAGCACGGGCCACTGCTGGGCCCACTGCCCGAGCGGATCGTCCCTGAAGCCGCTCTTGACGAACTGGTGCCAGCGCCCCAGCGTGAAGCAGCGTAGCGCATTGGCATGGGCGGCGAAATCGTGATCGACGGCCAGCACGCCCTGCGTCGCGGCGATCTTCAGCGACTGCTTGAGCGTGGCCTCGATGCGGTCGAGGAGCTGGTTGATGCGCGTCTGCAGCCGCTCGTTCTCGTGCACCAGCGCATCGCCGATCAGCACGCGCGTCAGGCCGCGGTTCTTCTGGGCGAAGCGCAGCAGCGTGACGATGCCGAGTTCGACCTGCTTGAGGCCGGCCTCCTCCTCGGTGGCGATCTGGTTGATCACCGAGAAGAGGCTGCCCTCGATGAACTCGATCAGTCCCTCGTACATCTGCGCCTTGCTGGCGAAATGGCGGTACAGCGCCGCCTCGGAGACGTCGAGGCGCTTCGCCAGCGCCGCCGTGGTCACCTTCTCGCCGCCCGGCTCCTCGAGCATCTGGGCGATGGTGCGCAGGATCTCGAGGCGGCGCTCGCCGGGCTTGCTTGCCATGTTTCCTCTCCCCCCGTCGGCCTAAAGACGCCCGAGATGGCGCGGCAGATCGAGGACCGATTGTAACCGCACACTAACCCAGCCGGGCGCCCTGGCCGCGGGCCCGACCAGTACCGTCCTCATGCCGAGGCGATGGGCGGTGCGCAGGTTGGCGATGCTGTCGTCGACCAGGATGCAGCGGGCCGGCGGTACGCGCTCCCCGCGCAGCAGGCGGCGAAAGCCGCCGAGTCCGGGCTTGGGCTCGAAGCGCAGCCGCTCCAGCGAATAGACGGCGTCGAAATGCGGCCGGATGGCGAGGATCCGCAATACGGCATCGGCATAATGGCGCGGGGCGTTGGAAAAGACGATCTTGCGTCCCGGCAGCCGCCTCAGCATGGCCGCCAGGCCGGGCTCGGCGACCACCATGCGGGCCAGGCCGGGAAACTGGTGGGTATGCCAGAGGAAATGGCGCGGATCGGTGCCGTGGTGGCGCATCATCCCGGTCAGCGTGGCGCCGTAGCGTCGCCAATATTCGACGCGCCGGCGGTCTGCCGCGTCGGGCGGCAGGCCGAGGGCATCGGCCAGGTAGGCCGTCATCGCCCGGTTGATATGCGGGAAGATATGCGGCGTCGCGTCGTGCAGGGTGTTGTCGAGATCGAACAGCCAGACCGGGTCGGACGTGCCGCGTCGGCTGCTCACCTCGACTTGATCAGCGTGCCGACGCCCTCGTCGGTGAGGATCTCCAGCAGCAGGGCGTGCTCGACGCGGCCGTCGATGATGTGCACGCCCTTCACGCCGCTTCTCGCGGCGTCGAGCGCCGAGCCGATCTTGGGCAGCATGCCGCCGGAGAGCGTGCCGTCGGCGACCATGTCGTCGACCTGCTTCGGCGTGATGCCGGTGAGCAGATTGCCCTGCTGGTCGAGCACCCCCGGTGTGTTGGTGAGCAATACCAGCTTCTCGGCTCTGAGCACTTCGGCGATCTTGCCGGCCACCACGTCCGCGTTGATGTTGTAGGTCTCGCCGTCGGCGCCGACGCCGATCGGGGCGATCACCGGAATGAAGTCTCCGGTGTCGAGCAGGGCGATCAGCGACGGATCGATGGAAACGATGTCGCCGACCTGGCCGATGTCGAGCAGATCTTCGGGATTGTCCTTGTGCGGCATCAGGAGCTTCTTGGCGCGGATGAAGGAGCCGTCCTTGCCGGTCAGGCCGACTGCCTTGCCGCCGGCCTGGTTGATGAGATTGACGACTTCCTTGTTCACCTGGCCGCCGAGCACCATCTCGACCACCTCCATGGTCTCGGCGTCGGTGACGCGCATGCCCTGGACGAACTCGCCCTTCTTGCCGACGCGGGCCAGCAGGTTCTCGATCTGCGGCCCGCCGCCGTGCACCACCACCGGGTTCATGCCGACCAGCTTGAGCAGTACGACGTCATGGGCGAAGCAGTGCTTGAGATGCTCGTCGGTCATGGCGTTGCCGCCGTACTTTATGACGATGGTCTTACCGTGGAAGCGCCTGATGTAGGGCAGCGCCTCGGCGAGAATGCCGGCCTTGTCCTGGGGTGGGATGTCGTCGCGCATGGTGATCGTAACGGTTGGAGACAGCGCGCATTCTAGAGCGTAATCGGAGCGCCGGGAGCGCGAGGGCGGGCCGCCGGGGCGAGGTCTTTCGCTCCGTGAAGATACTGATGGCGAATGCGGATGCGCCTCATCGGCCTGGCGGTCGCGCCAGCCAGGCGGCGATCTGCCGGGCCACCCAGGTTTCATCGTCCAGCGGCAGGTCGTGGCCGGCGTCGGGATGGACCGCCAGATCGGCTTGCCAATGTCGGGCCAGGGCCGACGAGCAGCGCGGATCGACCATGGCATCGCCGAGGCTGGCGAGGACGAGGATGCGCGCGACGGGCGGACGATCCGCAGCGCGATAGAGCGCTGCGGCGGCCAACTGGCGCAGCGCATTGACGGACGATGTGGCGGCTTCGCGGCGCCAGGCGATCCAGCGCTCGAGAAGAACCGCGTCGTCGGACTGGCGGCGGCTCGTCAGATCGAGTATCAGGCGCTCGCGCCGGGTGGGATTTCCAGCGCACAGCAGCCGCAGCAGCGCCGCAAGGCTGGCCGGCCGGAGCCGCTGCCAGGGCGGGCTGAAGGGGCGCAGGCTGGTGTTGATCAGGACCAGGCCGGCGACTTCCCGCGGATGTTCTTCGGCCCAGGCGATGGCGGCCATGGCGCCCAGCGACAGGCCCAGCAGGTGGAAGGGCGGCCGCACGCGGCGCCGGAGGACCTGCCGCCGAACCTCGGCGGCGATCGCCGCGACCCGGGTCGGGCTCGTCTCGCGGTGGCGCGTCCCGTTGCCCGGCAGGTCGGGGGTAAGGATGGCCGCCGCGCCGGCGACGTCGCGCAATCGATCCGGGAATCCGCCCCAATGGCGCGCTTCGCGGCTCAGGCCGCGCAGCAGGATCCAGGTCGTCATCCGCGCCGGCTCCAGTACCAGCGGGCGATGGCCTGCTGATGATGGGCCAGGCGCTGCGCTCCGACCGGCAGCCAGAGGCGCCAGCCGGCGGCCGCCCGGACGAGAAACTCGAGCCAAAGCAGATGCCGGCGCAGGACGCGGTGCAGGCGGTGCAGCGGCAGCGGATTGAAGATGCCGCGGCGGGACAGCAGCTGGCGCGGATTCTTTTTCACCCACAGCCAGGAGCCCATCTCCAGGGTCAGCGGCAGGAACACCCGGTCCGCGGCGGCCGAGCCCAGATAGAGATGGTCCCAGAGGTCGCCGTGCGTCAGGTATAGGCGGCTCTGTGGTTCGAACAGATAGTTGTGGTGCGGATAGGTCTGGTCGAACAGCTGCTGCAGGGCGTGGACCTCCGGCAAGTGGTGAAATGGCAGCGCCGTATGGGCGAAGGGGAACCAGATCCGGTCGCGCACGCCGAAACCCGAATGACAGTCGAGGGCGATGCTGAAGCTCCGGCTGGTCAGTTCCTCGCCGACGATATCGCAAACAGCCTGCGCTTCGGCCTCGAATGCCGCCCCGCTCGGGCCGCGATACCACGGCAGGCGTGGGCTGAGACGGTGGCCGCCGAGCAGCGGCGGCACGCGCTCGGTGGCGTCGATCGGTGCATTGCGCATCAGGTCCACGCCGTTGGGGTTGCAGCGCGTCGCCTGCCACATGCCACCGGGATTGACCAGGGGCATGAAGACGAGGCGTACCGACTCGAGTTCGCGCTGCAGCAACGAATCCCAGGAAAGGCGCGCCAGCAGGCTGCCGAGAAAGACCAGCACGACCTGGGTGCCGATCCGTTCGAGGCCGTGTATGCCGCCGAAAAAACCAACCACCGGCAGCGCCGGATCGGAATTGCCGAGCGCCAGCCGATACACCGGAAAACGGTGCCGGCCGACGCCGACCTCGCATACCGTCCGCACTTCGAGATGCGGCGCGCCGTCCTCGATCAGGCGTTGCAGCTCGACCATTTCCGGGAAATCTGGGGTCAAGGGCGTACCCAAGAAAATGGCATCCGTCGCCGGATGCCGAATACTGCGATGCTAACGGGATATGGTGTGAAGCCGTTCAGGCGGCCAGCCGCTCGTTGAAATGGCGTGCGTGGCGGGCCGTGAGACGCTCCATCGGCAGCATGACGAACAGATCGGCGGTGTTGAAGTCCGGGTCCCAGGCCGGCTCGCTGCAGACCCAGGCGCCGGCGCGCAGGTAGCCTTTGAGCAGCGGCGGCACCTCCGCCTGGCGGCCATCGACGAGGCGCTCGAAGGGCAGCCGGTGGCGGGGGAAGACGCGATACTCGAGCGGCGCCATGTGGGCCTCGATCAGGCCGGCGAAGAGGTTGGCGGCGTTGTGGCCGCCGTCGGCCATGCTGATCGAGGCGCAGCCGATCAGGTGGCGATGCCCGCCCGCCCGCATGTAACGGCCAAGCCCGGACCAGAGCAGGGCGATCACTGCCCCGCTGCGGTAATCGGGATGGATGCAGGAGCGGCCGATCTCGACCAGGCCGGAGCGCAGGTGACGCAGCCGCACCAGGTCGAATTCGGATTCGGAGTAATAGCCGCCGACCCGCTTCGCCGCTTCCGGCGAGAGGATCCGGTAGGTTCCGACGACCAAGCCCTTGGCCTCGTCGCGGACCACCAGGTGGTCGCAGAAGGGGTCGTAGAGGTCGTGGTCAACACCCGGCTCCCGCGACGGCAGGCGCGCCCCGAGCTCGTCGGCGAAGATGCGCCAGCGCAGGCGCTTGGCTTCGAGTATCTCGCTCGAGGTCGTGGCCAGGGCGAGCTTCAGGTTGCGACCCGCCGCGGACTCCCCGTCGTGGAGCGCGCGGCGCCTTGTCTGGTGTTCGGCTTCAGCAAGCATGAGGTTCTCCGTTGTCCTGTTGCGGCGTGACTTTAGGCGGATGGCATTGCAACCGCGTTACAGCCCGGCGCGCCTTTCGTGACAGCCGCTCAGAGCGCCAGGGCGAGCTCGGCCAAGGCCGCGCCGACGGCGGCCCCGGCGAGCACGTCGCTCGGATAATGGAGGCCGAGGATGGGCCGGGAGGCCGCGACCAGCGCGGCGAAGGCGAAAACCAGGGGTGCCAGCGCCGGGTAATGGGCGGTGACGATGAGGCTGAAGCTCACCGCGTGCAGAGTGTGTCCGGAGGGGAAGCTGAAGCGGTCCAGCGGCGCCGCGGCGGCCTCGATCTGCGCCACCACCTCGAAGGGGATGCGGCCGCAGCGTGCGCGCCTTGAGCTATTTGTAGGCGAGGACGCCAGCGCCACCGGCGCCGAGCATGCGCAGCGCCGTCGGTACGGCGTTGCTGCCGTCGAATGCGAATAGCATGGCCATCAGCAGGTACCAGAAGACACCGTTGCCGAGCCGGCTGATGCGCCGGAACGCCCAGCGCACCAGGCGGTTGCGGCTGGTGCGGTTGCAGCTCAGGCAGAGCGCCGCGTCAATCCGGAACAGCAACGAAGGCGAGGCCATCGCGGGCTTTGTGTTCGTGGGAACGGACCACCGCCGCCAGGGCGGCGACGAAATCGCCGGTGATGGCGTCCCAGTCCAGCTGGGCGACGCCTTCGCGGGCGCGGAAGCGCAAGGCGGCGCGCAGTATCGGGTCGCTCGCCGCGCGCAGCGCGGCGGCGGCAAAGGCGGCGGCATCGTCGCAGGCGACCAGCAGGCCGTTGTGGCCGTCGTCGATCAGCACCCGGGCGGCGGCGTAGTCGTAGGCGACCACCGCCAGGCCGCTGGCCAGGGCCTCGGCGGTGACGTTGCCGTAGGTTTCGGTGAGGCTCGGAAACAGGAACAGGTCGCCGGAGGCGTAATGGGTGGCCAGATCCTCGCCGCCGCGCGTGCCGCAGAGCACGCAGTCGTTGCCGTCGAGCCGCTTGCGCAGCGGACCGTCGCCGACCAGCACCAGACGGGCGCGGGGCTCGCGGGCCTTGATCGCGGCGAAGGCGGCGGTCAGCAGCGGCAGATTCTTCTCCGCCGCCAGACGGCCGACGTAGAGCACCGCCAGGTCGTTGTCCTCGAGGCCCCAGCTGCGCCGCAACTCGGCCGAGCGCCGCGCCGGCGAGAACAGCCGGGTGTCGACGCCGCGAGCGACGACGCGCAGGTTGCGGTAACCCTGCTTGCCGAGTTCGCGGGCCAGCTCGGCGGTCGGCACCAGGGTCGCATCGCCGCGATTGTGGAAGCGGCGCAGATAGGCGGCGATCGGCAGCTTCAGCCAGCCGATGCCGTAGTGGCCGGTGTAGCGATGGAAGTTGGTGTGGAAGTCGCTCGCCACCGGCAAACGCAGCCGCCGCGCCGCGGCCAGGGCCGACCAGCCGAGCGGCCCTTCGGTAACCAGGTGAACGATGTCGGGGCGGCGCACCGACCACTGCCGGATCAGGCTGCGCCGCGCCGGCAGGCCGAGACGCAAGGCATCGTAGCGGGGTATCGCCAGACCGCGGCACAACCACTCCTCGAGGCCGCGGCGCGGCGCGGCGTTGTCGCCGGCGTGCTGGCTCGGCCGGATCAGTTGCACGCCGTGGCCGCGCCGCAGCAGGGCTTCGATGGTGCGGCCGACGGTCATGGCGACGCCGTTGACCTCGGGCGGATAGGTCTCCGTGACGATGGCGATGCGCAGCGTCTGCCGCGCGCCGCCGAATTCCTCGCAAGCGAGAACGGTGTCGGCTTGGCTGTTCATGACGGCCATCGTGCCGCCGCAATGCGACAGGACGATGACCGTGCGGTGAACTGCGTGTTACGCGGCGAGCTGGCGGCGGCGCGGCTTGGCCGCTGGGCCCGCGTCTTCGCCGACGCTCTCGTCATAGGCCATCTGGCCGAGCAGCCAGACCTGGCTGCACTCGATGACGGCGCGGGCGGCCTCGATCAGGGCGTCCGAGGCCTCGCCGACATGCTCGGCCGCCTGCACGCAGACCGCGCGGCTGGCGATCGGCAAATCGCTGTCGAGCATTGCGGCGAACCACTGCTGCGGCGTTGCCGGCGGCTCGCCGCAGAGCTTGCGCTGGGCGATGTCGACGACGCTGCGGGAGTGCTGGTGGGTGAGCCTGACGAGGCCGTCACCGGCGGCGAAGCAAGCCAGCGCCGAGCGGTGCATGGCGTCGAGGGAATCGTGGATCAGGGTGGAGGTTTGGGCGTTGTACATGCTGTTCTCCTCGGGGTTGTTGCGGGGCAGCCGGCGTCGCCATGCCGGGAACCCCATCTTGGCCTCTGCCCATGTCCCGACGATGACATGCCAGTGACGTGGTTCCGGCGCAGGAACGGCTTCGCTTTGCGGAACATCGCGGCCGCTCGGGCAGGGGGTCGGCGAACTCGTCAGCCGCTTGCCGCGTTGCGCCGCAATGACAGAGGAATTATTGCGCAGCCGTCCCGGCGGCCTTTAGGAAGTCGCGCACGAGGGCGATCTGGCTGGCGTCGGCGAGCGCCGGGACATGGCCGACGCCCGGGATTTCGGCGACGCGCAGGTCGGGCTTGCGCCGCTGCATCTCCTCTACGGTTTCGCGCGGCAGCACTGCGGATTTTTCGCCGCGCAGCACCAGCACCGGGCAGCGCACGGCGTCCCAGACGCTCCACAGGTCGATGCCGCGCAGGAACTCGGGGCCGATCGGCAGTTCCGGATCGAGATGGACGGGCAGGCCACGGCTGATTTCCGGATCGTAGCGCAGGGCGTAGCTGCCGTCGTCCTGCTGTCGCACGCTGTGGGCGGCGAGGTGCCGCCAGTAATCGTCATCCACCGGACCGAAGTCTGCGCAGGCCGCGCGCAGCCAAGCTTCGGCCTCGTCGAGCGTGGCGAAGCGGCTGTCGCGGCCGATGTGCCCCTTGAGGCGCAGCAGGGCATTCCAGGGCACGAAGGGGCCGACGTCGTTGAGCACCAGACGCCGGATCGGCGAGCCCCGTTTGGCGGCGAGCAGCATGCCGATCAGCCCGCCCATCGACGTGCCGACCCAGTCGAGGGCCGTATCCGGCCGCCGTCCGAGCAGCCGCGCCTGCAGGTCTCCGAGCAGGCTGGGGCGGGCCGGCGTGGTGATGCGGGCGACCAGCGCCGCCGCATCGCCGAGGTAGGTGGGGAAACAATATCCGGACTTGTCGTCGAGCCAGTCGCTGTCGCCGCGGCCGACCACGTCCATGCAGACGACGCGGCAGTCCTGCGCCAGACCCTCGGCGAGACGATCGAAGTCGCGGCAGTTGCGCGACAGGCCGTGCACGCACAGGACCACGTGCGGGTTGGCGGCGGCGCCCCAGTCGGTATAGGCGATGCGATGGAAGCCGTCGGGACCGAGGCTGAGGAACTGCTGCTGTGACATTGGCATAGCTGTGGTCTCCGCTTTACAAGTGGCCCGTAAGAACACCCGAGTCGCGCCGCCGCTTTCGGCGTAGGCGAAGGCGGCTATACTGGCGCACATTTTTTCGACCGGCGCGGCCGAACGTGCCGGCCACCGCATGCCATGAGCCACCTCGAAAGTCCCTTCAAGGGCAAGACCGGCCTGCGCCGGGTATGGAATGCAATCGGTTATTCCCTGTCCGGCCTGCGCGAAGCGCTGCGCCTGGAAGACGCCTTCCGCCAGGAAGTGCTGCTGGCGGCGCTGCTGCTGCCGCTGGCCCTGTGGCTGGGCCGCGACGGCCTGCAGCGCGCCCTGATGATCGGCGCCGTGCTCCTCGTCCTCATCGTCGAACTGATCAACTCGGCCATCGAGGCCACCGTGGACCGGGTTTCCCTCGAACACCACACGCTCGCCAAGCGGGCCAAGGATATCGGCAGCGCCGCGGTGCTGCTGGCCCTCGTCAATGCGCTGCTGACCTGGACCCTGCTGCTGTTCGGCTGAAGGCGCCGTGTTTGCTGCGCCGGCCTTCGCGCTGCTGCCGAGGTGTCGAGCCGCTTGACGGTCAGGCTGCGCGCAATCGCGCCAGCGGAATCATCAATGGCAGCGGCGATGGGATGGGACCCGGGACGACATCCTGCCGCACCAAGTTCCAAGCCTGCGGGCCCGCGCTCGGCGATGTTTCCCGACGACGATTATGTCGGCGGCGGGCTCGAGGGCGCCAGCGCGGGACTTGCCCCCGGCGCCTCGTCGCCCCGGTTTCGCTTTTCGATGTAGCCGTGCCCGCGTGCGACGCCATTGCGTGCCACGCCGGTGTAGCGCTGCAGCCACCAGCCACGCATGATGTCGATGACGAGATTGAAGTTGTCGTAATCCAGGGCATAAACGGCCGCCATGTCGAGGCCAGCATTCGCCTCAAGAGCCGCAATCACCCGGCCCAGTATCCGCTCGGCGTCGCCTTCGGGATTGCGGCGGATTCGCGAGCGGGCCGTGTCCAATTCGCGCATATGCATATTTGTCGATCTCCTGGGTAAGGCCGGGGCACAGAGTCTACGCCGCCGGCGGACGGAAATCCAAGGTCCCCGGACTTGCAGCGGGGCGATGGCGGCGGGCGCGCTGGCCGACAAATTTACCTTGCCTGGACGGTGACGCCAGCGGCAGGGCGGACCCTGGCGTCACTGATTTGTCACAAAACGGCAGTACGCTCGCTGCAACGAATCCCGACCTCATGACGGCGCGCTACAGATCGATCTTCCTGTCCGATGTCCATCTCGGCACCCGCGGCTGCCAGGCGGAGCGCCTGCTGGATTTCCTGCGCGATTACGAAGCCGAATACCTTTTTCTGATCGGCGACATCGTCGATTTCTGGGCCATGAACCGTGGCATCTGCTGGACCGCGATGCAGAACACCGTCGTGCAGAAGGTGCTGCGCCGGGCCCGCCACGGTGCTAAGGTGTTCCTGATCCCGGGCAATCACGACGAGGCTCTGCGCGAATACCATGGCACGACATTCGGCGACATCCAGATCGTCAACGAACACGTCCATACCGCCGCCGACGGCCGCCGTTATCTGCTGATCCACGGTGACGAGTTCGACCAGGTAACGCGCCACCACCGCTGGGTGGCCTTACTCGGTGACGTCGCCTACAACGTCCTGGTCCGCCTCAACGTGTGGGTTTCCTGGCTCCGCCGGCGCCTGCGGCGAACCGGCTACTGGTCCTTGGCGGGACATGCCAAGCGTCAGATGAAGACCGTCGTCAGTTTCATTTTCGACTTCGAGGACTCGGTGGTGCGCGCCGTGCGCGAACGCGGCATGGACGGCGTCATTTGCGGGCACATCCACGCCGCGGCGATCCGCGTGGTGGACGGCATCCAGTACCTCAATTGCGGCGACTGGGTCGATAGCTGCACGGCTATCGTGGAGCATCTCGACGGACGCATGGAATTGATCGACTGCGGCATGGCCAAAGCAGGCGGCCTTACGCCGCTGCCGGGCCTGCAGGTTCGTCAGGAGACGGTGACGCCGCTATAGTTTGTGGCGCATAGCGCGGAAAATCACGGGACGCGCGGCGGCGGCGGAAATTCGGGCCATCGACCGCAGACGGTGGATGGCGGATGGCGCCGTCACTGCGCCTCGGCGGCCGCCCCACAGCAGACCCATCCCGCTATTTTCTTGCCTTGGCGGGTCGACCCGTCTTGATTGGCTCGAGTTTTTCGATCGCCCTGAGCAGTGCCGCATCCTTCAACGCCGCAAAGCTGCGAATCGACGCCCGCAGGATCTCGGATTTCTTTACCGCCATGCCTTGCGCCAGGCAACGCTCCTTCATGGCGGCGATCGCCAGGTACTCCGCCTCGGGCATGGTGAAGCTGTCGCGAACCAGCTTCGGTTTTTTCTGCTTGTCGCCCGTCTTGCCGGCCTTGGCGGCAGGCTTGGCCTTGACCGCGGATGCCTGCTTCGCAGCCGTGCTACGGCCCGGGGCAGTCTTGGCCGAACGGGCAAGCTTGGTCGGGCGCGAGCGGACAGTATCTGGCGCCTGCCCGGCACTTGCCGCGCCGTTCTCCTCAGCCTGCTTGGCCGAAGTGGATGCCGCCTGGCCCGCGCTCGAACTTCCTGTGGTCTTTGCTGTCATAATCGCCGAAGGAGGTAAATAGTTTATTCAGTTTATACGATTTGCCATATCCATGTAACAATGGCGGTGCACGATTCGTATCCGGGTGAAAAACTATTTAACCGAGAAATGGCGCATTTTGCAACACTGTCGTTGGCCCTACGACTCGGTTCATCGCTACAGCGGAGGAGCTTTCATGGCACGCGAAACATCGGATGCACCGTGGGGACCGTTGTACGGTTGCCTCTGTGCCCAGCCCGAACCCGTCGAGAGGGTCTATACGAGCGCGCCTGCAGCCGACCGGACGGGCCAGGATGAGGGCCGGAAAATCTGGTCAACGCTGACGGAAACCTCGTTGGTCCGGCTCCTGCGCGGTTCCGTCAAGAATCTATTAGGCACTTCGCTCTTGCACCGGTAGTTGCGGCAGCGACCTTACGCGTCGCGTGCCCCGTTTTCCGGGCAGGCGCTCGCCTGCTCGGCGAACAAGAGATCGACCGGATTTCGCCGCGTATGCGCGGCCGGCCGTCAAGCTCGCCGATCAGTCCCTAAGGGCGGCGCGCCACGGGCAGTGCAATCTCGCCTAATTCCCCATGCTGCGCAGCACCGGCGTGCCTTCGCGCCGGCACGTCGACAGGATCGTCGGGATGAACTGTCTATGCTGATCCGGGCCCGCACAAGTCGCATCTCCATAGCACCCGAATATGACTCGGGTATGACAAAGATATGACGGTATCGGGCAGGAATTCGGTGTCGTGTCTTGGTCGTTGATCCCCGCTCGCCGAAGGAGTAGCATGCCTTCGCTTGTTGTGCAGCGCACAATTGGGAGGCTTCAAATGACCAAGCTGGAGTTATTGATATTGCAATCCCGCAGTCTCGGCGATACATCCCGAGGAATAACTTTTCGTGCGGTCCTCCGGGCCCTGACCGAAAACGCCTCGCTCGACCTCGCTCACCTGTACGACCTGCCCTATGACGATTTCGAGCTCGTCATCGAGGCCTTCCGTGAATGGCGCCTGCAGCGCTACGTGTATGGCGCGGTTGCCGTGGATCCACACCCGCGCCCGGTGGAGAAGCAGACGGCGGTACCGGCTTGATTCGGCGTCCAACGCCGCGCCGTATCGGGTTTTTCGGTCGCCCGGAATGTGACGGGCGATTGCCAAAATCCCCTTGCGTTTTGGGTGGCCCACTTGGGCCTCGCAGCCGGCACTAAACGCAAATCCGTTGCCCGCCGGCGTCGCTTGCGGCAGGCTCCGCCAATATGTCGATGTCGACGGCGTTTCCATAGTGTCATCGACTCGCAACATTGAGGTAACAGAATCCATTTGACAGGGGATGGTCAAATGGACCAAGGAGTGAATCGGCGTGCCGCTGCCGAGGCGTGGGACCCGGCAGTCTGCAGCGAACTAATGGATGAAATCCGGGCCCTGCGATCGGCCATGCTCAACTGTGAGGCGAGGTCGGCGCCGCGGCTTCACGACGTCGATGGCGGCTACGCGGCGAGCGCCCGCAACCTGACCCCACTACCTTGCCTTGCAGCGTGTCGACAATCGTCCGCTGCAGCAGAAGTTGGCGGGGCTCGGTCTTTCGTCGCTCGGTCGCTCCGAATCCCATGTGCTGGCCAATATCGACAAGGTACTCGGCATCCTGCACCGCCTGGCCGGACAACCGTGGACGCCCCACACCGACGATGAACCGACCGGCATTCAGAGAAGCCGGGACCTGCTGGAGCAGCATACGGCGGCATTGCTGGGTGCCGCGCCGAATGCGTGATGCTCAACAAAGGCCCGCATGTGCTCGATGCCATGCATACCCTCGATGAAATATGGCGCCGCATGCAGGCCCACCAGACCAAGAAGCGCAATCTGCTGCGTGCCCTCCGCGCCCGGGATATGCCGCATGCGGCGGAGCCGCGGCAACCGACCAGACCGCCGGGCCGAATGCCGCGCAGCGAGGAACAGGGAGCGGTACCCGCCGCCTGATGCGCCGTTGCTGCCGCGCTGCCCCGCGACGTGGCGGCCCTTCCGGCGGTATGCCGTTCGAATCAGGCGTGCGAGCTGTTTGGCCGATGCGCCTGCAACCTCCGTGTCATGTCATTGTCACCCGCGGCGGTTAGCCTGACCGACCATGAAGCCACATAACATCCTGATGCTGTCGGACGTCTACCATCCGCGCGTCAACGGCGTGTCGACCTCGATCGAGACCTTCCGCCGCGACCTGCGGGCCCAGGGCCATCGCGTTCATCTCGTCGCTCCGGCATATGGCGCCGGCCCCGAGCCGGATGCCGAGCTATCTCGCGTGCCCGGCAGGGCCGTCCCCCGCGACCCGGAAGACCGGCTGATGCGCTGGGGTCACCTCGGCGAAGCGCTCGAGCGCCTGGCGGCCGAGCCGTGGGACGTCATTCACGTCCACACCCCGTTCCTCGCCCATTACGCCGGCGCCAAACTGGCGCGGCGCCTTGGCGTGCCGCTGGCGATTACCTACCACACCCTTTTCGAAGAGTACCTGCACTACTATGTATCGCTGGTTCCGGGTGCGGCGACGCGGGCGCTGGCCCGCGCCGTATCGCGGCGCCAGTGCCGCCAGGCCGACCTGGTGGTGGTGCCGTCCACGGCGATGGCCGAGCGCCTCAATGCCTATGGGATAGCAGCGGCGAATATGCGGGTGCTGCCGACCGGCCTTTCCGCCGAGGTCTATGAGCGCGGCGACGGCGCCGCCTTTCGTCATGCCCATGGTATAGAAGCAGGGCGGCCGGTGGCCCTCTTCGTCGGCCGTGCCGCATTCGAGAAGAACATCGGCTTCTTGCTCGAGGCCATGCAGACCGTTCTGCGCCGACTGCCCGATGCGCTGTTGCTGATTGCCGGCGAAGGGCCGGCGGCGGAAAGCCTGCGCCACCAGGCGCGCCAACTCGGCGTCGCCGCCAATGTCCGCTTCCTCGGCTACCTGGCGCGCGGCAAGCCGCTCGCCGACTGCTATGCGGCGGCCGACGTTTTCGCCTTCGCCTCGCGCACCGAGACCCAGGGCCTGGTGCTCCTTGAGGCCATGGCCCAGGGCCTGCCGGTGCTGGCACTGTCCGAAATGGGTACGCGGGACATTGTCGAAGGCTCGCCGGGTGCGGTGACCGGCGATGACAATGTCGTCGAGTTCGGCCGCCAGTTGGCGGAACTGCTGCACGAGCCGCAGCGTTGCGCTGCCCTCGCCGCCGGTGCACGGGAATGGTCGCGGCGCTGGCACGGCGATGCGCTGGCGCGCCGGCTGGTGGAGTTCTACGCCGAGCTGCCGGCACGCCGCGGCGGCCGGCGGCTCGGCTGCCGCCAAGTCGTCACGCGGGCGTAAGCGGTCGTCGGTACGTTTCGGCGGCTTCCACCGGCCTGCTCGGCGCCGGGGCGGATTTCCGCCTGACGCCAAATCCGTGCGCAGCGCACAGGCCTCTTTGACCGGGGCGAAGCTGCGGCCTTCGTCCCGCCAGTTTCGTCAGCAATTCGATATTTCCGGTATCATGGAAGTATGAAGATCGTTGCCGCCGTCGATGCGCTGGCCGCGCTGGCCCAGGAAACCCGCCTCGCCGTGTTTCGCCTGCTGGTCGAGGCCGGGCCGCGAGGCGTGAGCGCCGGCAAGATCGCCGCCGTATTGACACTGCCGCCGGCGACCTTGTCTTTCCATGTCGCCCACCTCAAGCGCGCCAAGCTGGTCGAGGCGCGCCAGGAGGGGCGCTTCATCTATTACTCGGCGAGCTTCGCCCGCATGGACGACCTGATCGCCTTCCTCACCGACAAATGCTGCGGCGGCGGTGCGAACTGCCTGCCCAAGACCGTGGCGGCATGCGCCGCAACCAAGCGTAGTCGCGCCCGCGCAAAGGCCTGACGAAAGGAAATGCAATGCTTGAAAGGGTATTCAACGTCCTCTTCCTGTGCACCGGCAACTCGGCGCGCAGCATCCTCGCCGAGGCCATCCTCAACCACGTCGGCAAGGGCCGCTTCCGCGCCTTCAGCGCCGGCAGCCATCCGGGCGGCCGGGTGAACCCGTTCGCCATCGAACTGCTGCGGCGGCAGGGCCTGGTCGTGGCCGACCTGCGCAGCAAGAGCTGGGATGAGTTTGCTCTGCCCGGCGCGCCGCGGATCGACTTCGTGTTCACGGTCTGCGACAACGCCGCCGGCGAAGTCTGCCCGATCTGGCCGGGCCAACCGATCACGGCCCACTGGGGCATAGCGGACCCGGCGGCCGTGGAGGGCGGCGACGAAGACAAGCGGCGGGCCTTCGCCAAGGCCTTCAGTGAAATGACCCGGCGCATTTCGCTGTTCACCAGTCTGCCGCTGGCCAAACTGGAGGGTCTGGCGCTAAAGCGCGAGCTCGACGACATCGGCCGGCTGGGCGGGAAAGGGGAATAAGCATGAGCGCGCAATGTGAAGTCGCCGTCGCTCGCACGCCCGGCGCGGAGATGAGCGTCTTCGAGCGCTACCTGAGCGTCTGGGTGCTCCTCTGCATCGTCGCCGGCATCGCCGCCGGCCAGCTGTTTCCGGCGCCTTTCCAGACTATCGGCCGCCTCGCAGTCGCCCGCGTCAACATCCCGGTGGGACTGCTGATCTGGGTGATGATCATCCCGATGCTGGTCAAGGTCGACTTCGGCGCGCTGCATGAGGTGCGCGCGCACTGGAAGGGTATAGCCGTCACCCTGTTCGTGAACTGGCTGGTGAAACCCTTCTCGATGGCCCTGCTCGGCTGGATCTTCGTCCGTCAGTTGTTCGCGCCGCTGTTGCCGGCCGACCAGCTCGACAGCTACACCGCCGGGCTGATCCTGCTCGCCGCGGCGCCGTGCACGGCGATGGTGTTCGTCTGGAGCCGCCTGTCGAAGGGTGATCCCTTGTTCACCCTGTCGCAGGTGGCGCTCAATGACACTATCATGATCTTCGCCTTCGCCCCGATCGTCGCCCTGCTGCTCGGCATCTCGTCGATCAGCGTGCCCTGGGACACGCTGTTCACCTCGGTGCTGCTCTACATCGTGATTCCGGTCATCCTCGCCCAGCTTTGGCGGCGTGCGCTGCTCGCCCGCGGGCGGCACCATTTCGAAGCCGTGATGGTGCAGATCGGGCCTTGGTCGATCGCGGCGCTGCTGGCCACGTTGGTGCTGCTATTCGCCTTCCAGGGCCGGGCGATTCTGGAAAAGCCGCTGATCATCGCGCTCTTGGCGGTGCCGATCCTGATCCAGGTGTTCTTCAATGCGGCGCTGGCCTATTGGCTTAATCGCGCCGTCGGCGAGAAGCACGAGGTCGCCTGTCCGTCGGCCCTGATCGGCGCCTCGAATTTTTTTGAGCTGGCCGTCGCGGCGGCGATCAGCCTGTTCGGCTTCGAGTCGGGCGCGGCACTGGCGACCGTGGTCGGCGTGCTGATCGAGGTGCCGGCGATGCTGGGCGTGGTGCGGATCGTGAACGGCAGCCGGCCGTGGTACGAGCGACGGCTCCTGGCGGAGCCGTCGCGAAGCTGACCGCCTTAGTCAATGGCCAGGCGCCGGGCGGTAGCCGCCGCCTTCTTCGGCAGGGTCAGTTCGAGCACGCCGTCGGCGAACCTGGCGCCGGCGGCAGATTCGTCAACGTCGGTATCGAGATGGAAGCTGCGCGACACCTTGCCGAAGTAGCGCTCGGTGCGCAGCACGCGCTCGCCTTCCTTGACTTCCTTGTCCTGCCTGCGTTCGGCGGTGATCGAGACCACCGGGCCGTCGACGTGGACGTGGATGTCCTCCTTCTTCATGCCGGGCAGTTCGGCGTGAACGACGTACTTGTTGTCCGTCTCCTTGATGTCGACCTTGATCGAGGGGGTCTCGGCCGTCGGGCTGAATTCCACCGGACGCACGAAGAAGCCGCGGAACAGGTCGTCGAAGGGATCGAAACGGGTCAGGTTTGCCATGATGTCCTCCTGCGAATATGTCGATGAAAACGGCATCCGCCGTCTGACCTCTATCTGGGATCGGCAGAGGCGATTTCAAGACCGCGTTCTACTCGCCGATCGGGCGGAGGTGCCAATCCTTGTCACGGTCGCGTAACAATCGGCGCCTATTGTAGGACCCGTTGCGCTATCACAATGTGAGGATAATCAAATGAATATGGCTTCGATCCAACGGCTTTCGACGCTGCTGTTGAGCCTTGCCGCGTTGACCCTGAATGCCCAGGCCGCCGAGCTTACCGGCGCCGGCGCCACCTTCCCGGCGCCGCTCTACGCCAAGTGGGCCGATGCCTACCAGAAGGCCACCGGCAACAAGATCAACTACCAGTCGATTGGCTCGGGCGGCGGCATCAAGCAGATCAGCGCCAAGACCGTCGACTTCGGCGCCTCCGACATGCCGCTGAAACCCGATGAACTCGAGAAGAACGGCCTGCTGCAGTTCCCCGCTGTCATTGGCGGCGTGGTGCCGGTGATCAACGTGGCGGGCATCAAGCCGGGCGAACTGAAGCTGACCGGCCCGCTGCTGGCCGACATTTATCTCGGCAAGATCGTCAAGTGGAACGACAAGGCGATCGCCGACCTGAACCCCAAGCTGGCGCTGCCCGACAGTCCCATCGCCGTAGTTCGCCGTGCCGACGGTTCGGGCACCAGCTTCATCTTCACCAACTACCTGTCCAAGGTCAGCGAGGAGTGGAAGAGCAAGGTTGGCGAAGGCACCGCCGTGCAGTGGCCGGTCGGCCTCGGCGGTAAGGGCAACGAGGGCGTCGCTGCCTTCGTCCAGCGCCTGCCCGGTGCCATCGGCTACGTCGAGTACGCCTATGCCAAGCAGAACAAGATGGCCTATGCCCAGCTGAAGAATGCCGCCGGCAACTTCGTCGCGCCGGACGACAGCAGCTTCAAGGCCGCCGCCGCCGGTGCCGAATGGTCCAAGTCGGCGTTCTACGAAATCCTCACCAACGAGCCGGGCAAGGATGCCTGGCCGATCACCGGCGCCACCTTCATCCTGATGCACAAGGTCCAGGACAAGCCGCAGCAGGGTGCCGAGGTGCTGAAGTTCTTCGAATGGAGTTATGCCAACGGCGCCAAGATGGCCGGCGACCTCGACTACGTGCCGATGCCCGACAGCGTCGTGAAGCTCGTGCATAGCGCCTGGGGACAGGTGAAGGACGCCGCCGGCAAGACTGTTTATGCCGCGAAGTAAGCGCTAGACTGGCAACGGCCCGCGCCGCAGCGCATCGCGGGGCGGGCTTCTGATTTTTCTGGAAAGGCCTGCGCATGGTGTCTTCCGCTTCCACAGCAGCGACCCGGCGCCGCCTCGGCGACTGGGCCTTCTTCAATCTGACGCGGCTGTTCGCGCTGGCGACGCTGCTGCTGCTCGGCGCCATCATCGCCTCGTTGGTGCATGGCGCGATGCCGGCCATCGAGCGCTTCGGTCTGGCCTTCCTATGGACGGGCGACTGGAATCCGCCGATGGACCGCTTCGGTGCCGTGATTCCGATCTACGGCACGATCGCCACCTCGCTGGTGGCACTGGTCATCGCCGTGCCGGTCAGCTTCGGCATCGCCGTGTTCCTGACCGAACTGTCGCCGACCTGGCTTCGCCGGCCGCTGGGCACGGCCATCGAACTGCTCGCCGGCATCCCGAGCATCGTCTATGGCATGTGGGGGCTGCTGGTCTTCGCCCCGATCTTCGCCGAACACGTGCAGCCGCCGCTCGCCGCGACGCTCGGTCGGCTGCCCTTCGTCGGCGAGCTTTTTTCCGGAGCGCCGCTGGGCATCGGCATCCTCAGCGCCGGCATCATCCTGGCGATCATGGTCATTCCCTTCATTGCCGCCGTCATGCGCGACGTCTTCGAGGTAACGCCGCCGATGCTCAAGGAGTCAGCCTATGCCCTCGGCTCGACGACCTGGGAGGTCGTCTGGAGCGTGGTCCTTCCCTACACTAAGGTCGGCGTCGTCGGCGGCATCATGCTCGGGCTCGGACGGGCGCTGGGCGAGACCATGGCCGTGACCTTCCTGATCGGCAACATCAACGTCTTCACTGGCGTCTCGCTGTTCCAGCCAGGCAACAGCATCGCCTCGGCGCTGGCCAACGAATTCGCCGAGGCCGAGTCGCCGCTCTACTCGGCCTCGCTGATCGAACTCGGTCTGATCCTGTTCTTCATTACCTTCGTCGTGCTGAGCCTGTCGAAGCTGCTGCTGCTGCGTCTGGCGCGGTATGAAGGGCGGTGAGGCGATGAGCCTGCAACTGCGCCGCAAACTCGTCAATCGCCTGGCGCTCGGCATGTCGCTGCTCGCCATGGGTTTCGGCCTGTTCTGGCTGGTGTGGATACTCTGGACTACCCTCGATCTCGGCCTGGCCGGCCTGTCGTTGCGGCTGTTCACCGAGATGACGCCACCGCCAGGCGGCGAGGGCGGATTGCTCAACGCCATCGTCGGCAGCCTGATGCTGGTTTCTCTGGCGACGCTGATCGGCACGCCGGTCGGCGTCCTCGCCGGCATCTATCTCGCCGAGTATGGCCGCCGCAACGCGCTGGGCCGCACGACGCTGTTCATCAACGACATCCTGCTGTCGGCGCCGTCGATCATCGTCGGCCTGTTCATCTACGCCGTCTATGTCGCCAAGGTGGGCAAATTCTCGGGCTTCGCCGGCGTCCTGGCGCTGGCCCTGATCGTCATTCCCGTTGTCATACGGACGACAGAAAACATGCTGCGCCTGGTGCCCGACACGTTGCGCGAAGCGGTCTTCGCGCTGGGTGCGCCGAAGTGGATCGTCATCAGCAAGGTGACGCTGCGGGCCTCGCTGGCCGGCATCCTGACCGGCATCCTGCTGGCGGTGGCGCGGATTTCCGGAGAAACCGCGCCGCTCCTGTTCACTTCGTTGTCGAACCAATTCTGGAACGTCGATCTGCGCGAGCCGATGGCGAACCTGCCGGTGACTATATTCAAGTTCGCCATGAGCCCCTACGCGGACTGGCAGACGCTGGCCTGGGCCGGCGTCTTCCTGATCACCCTCGGCGTGCTGACGCTCAACATCCTGGCCCGCCTGGTGATACGGCGGCGCGCGGCGGGATGAACATGCTGCTATCGGAAAATACGACGATGATGAACGACACGACGGCGGTCGCCGAGCTGGTGCGGCAGATCGCCATCAAGAATTTCAACTTCTACTACGGCAAGTACCATGCGCTGAAGAACATCAATCTGGAGATATTCAGGTCGCGCGTCACCGCCTTCATCGGCCCTTCCGGCTGCGGCAAGTCGACGCTGCTGCGGACCCTGAACCGGATGTACGATCTTTATCCCGACCAGCGGACGGAAGGGGAGATACTGCTCGACGGCCGCGACATCCTGCAGCGCCATGTGGATGTCAACGATCTGCGGGCCAAGATCGGCATGGTGTTCCAGAAACCAACGCCCTTCCCGATGTCGATCTACGACAACATTGCCTTTGGCGCGCGCCTGCACGAGAAATTCTCCCGCGTCGAGATGGACGACCGCGTCGAATGGGCTCTGCGCAAGGCGGCCCTCTGGGACGAGGTCAAGGACAAGCTCAACCAAAGCGGCATGGGCCTGTCCGGCGGCCAGCAGCAGCGCCTCTGCATCGCCCGCGGCATTGCCGTCAAACCCGAGGTGCTGCTGCTCGACGAACCCACTTCGGCGCTGGACCCGATCTCGACGATGCGCATCGAGGAGCTGTTGAACGAGCTCAAGCGCGACTTCACCATTGTCATCGTCACCCACAACATGCAGCAGGCGGCGCGCGTTTCCGACTTCACCGCCTACATGTACCTCGGCGAGCTGATAGAGTTCGGCGTCACCGACGAGCTGTTCGTCAAGCCGAAGAAGAAGCAGACCGAAGACTACATCACCGGCCGTTTCGGTTGAGGAGGCAAGCCATGTACATGCACGACCATTCTTCGACGCAGTTCGACGCCGACCTCGATGCGGTGCGCAGCCGCGTGCTGCAGATGGGTGGTCTCGTCGAGAGCCAGATCCGTGCCGCCATCGCCGCCCTCGGCCTGGGCGACATGGACCGCATGACCGAGGTCGAAACCGACGATCATCGCGTCAATGCCCTCGAGGTCGGCATCGACCAGGATTGTGCCCAGATCATCGCCCGCCGCCAGCCGGCCGCCATCGACCTGCGCATGCTGATGGGCATCAGCAAGATCGTCACCGACCTGGAACGCAGCGGCGACGAGGCGGCCAAGATCGCCCGCATGTCGAAGCTGATCTATGGCCGCGGCATGACCCGGGTACCCTGCGTCGCCGACGTCCGTGAAATGGGCGAGATCGCCGTCGGCATGCTGCGCATGGTGCTCGATGCCTTCGTCCGGCGCGACGCCGCGGCGGCGGCCTCGATCGTTCGCGAGGATCTCGAAATCGACGCCAAGTTCCACGCCATCACCCGCCAGCTGGTCACCTTCATGATGGAGGACCCGCGCACGATCTCGACGGTGCTGGAGGTGATGTTCATCGCCAAGTCCGTCGAGCGCATCGGCGACCATGCCAAGAACATGGCCGAACAGGTGATCTACATCGTCCGCGGCACCGACGTGCGCCATGTCGCCATCGACCAGTTGGAGCGCGAGGCCAAGGGCGGCGGCGATGCGTGAGGCGGGCGAGTCATGACGGGGATCATTCCGCGCGTACTGGTCGTCGAGGACGAGCCGCCGATCCAGGAGCTGCTGCGCCTGACCCTGGCCCCGGCCGGCTTCGAGGTGGACGTGGCCGGCACTGCCGAAGCGGCCATCGACAGGCTCGGCCGGGTGCTGCCGGAACTGGTCCTGATCGACTGGATGCTGCCCGGCATGTCCGGACTGGCCTTGGCCCGGCGGCTGCGTGGCGACGCCCGCACCCGCGCCCTGCCCATGATCATGCTGACGGCCCGCAGCGACGAGGAGGACCGTGTCGCCGGGCTGGAAACCGGCGCCGACGATTACGTCACCAAGCCCTTCAGCCCGCGCGAACTGGTGGCGCGGGTGCGCGCCGTGCTGCGGCGGAAGGCGCCCCAGCACGCCGGCGAGGTCATCGAACTGTCCGGCGTCCGGCTCGACCCGGCCGCCGTTTCGGTTGCGGTCGGCAATATGCCCTGCCCCGTGGGGCCGACCGAGTTCAAGCTGCTGCGGCTGCTGATGAGCCACCCCGGCCGCGTCTTCAACCGCGGCCAGCTGCTCGACCTGGTCTGGGGTGATCACCGTTTCGTCGAAGAGCGGACCGTCGACGTCTCGATCCGCCGCCTGCGCGCCGCCCTCGATGGCGCCGGTGGCCGGGGCGAGGCGCTGATCGAAACGGTGCGCGGTGTCGGCTACCGCTGCGCCGCCGCCGGCAAGAGCGCCTAGTGTCGTTGTGGTTCGGCCCGCTCGGGCGGCTGGTCCTGCTCGTCGCGGCGGCGTCAGCCATTGGACTCGCCTGGGCTCCGGCCTGGGGCCTTGGCGTGCTCGCGCTGGGCCTCGGCGCCGCCCACGGCTACCACCTCCTGCAACTCGACCGGCTGCGACGCTGGGTCGGCCGCGCTCAGGCGGCAACCGACGAGATGCCGCCGGTTCCGGATGCCTTCGGCGCCTGGGGAAGGAATTTTGCCGACCTCTACCGGATGTGCCGGATCGAACGGGTCGGTCGCGACCGCCTCGCCGCCTCGCTCGGGCGCCTCAGTCTGGCGGCCGAGGCCCTGCCGGACGGCATCGTCCTGCTCGATGAAAAACTGCGCATCGAATGGAGCAATGCCGCCGCAGCGCGGCATCTGGGTATCGACGCGAGCCGCGACCGCGGCACGCCGATCGCCTTCCTGCTGCGCGATCCGGAATTCGCCGGCTACCTGGCCAATGGCGGTGCGCCGGTGCTTATCCGCCCGGTGAGCGGCGCCGTCCGGGCGATGTCGCTGGCGCTTATTCCGTTTGCCGACAGCGGACGCCTGCTGATCAGCCGCGATATGACTACCGTCGAGCGCGCCGAGACGATGCGGCGCGACTTTGTCGCCAATGTCTCCCACGAGCTGCGCACGCCGCTGACGGTCATCGTCGGTTTTCTCGAGGGCATGGTCGAGCCGCCCGCCAACGGGTCCGTGGCGCCGCAGTTGGCGCTGATGTACGAGCAGGCCTGCCGCATGCAGCGCCTGGTCGACGATCTGCTGACGCTGTTCCGCCTCGACGCGGCATGCCAGCCGGCCAGCGAGGAGCCGGTCGACGTGTCAGTGTTGCTGAACAGCCTGGTCGAGGAAGGGCGGGCGCTTTCGCAGGGCCGCCACGCGATCGAGCTCGACGTCGCCGCGGCCGGACTGCATGGCTGCCGCGAGGAACTGCGCAGTGCCTTCGCCAACCTGATCTCGAATGCCGTTCGCTACACACCCGACGGTGGCCGCATCGCCGTGCGCTGGTTTCTGCGCGACGGCCAGCCAGTGCTGTCGGTCAGAGATACCGGTCTGGGTATCGCCCCCGAACATATTCCCCGTCTGACCGAGCGCTTTTACCGGGTCGACCGCGGCCGCTCTTCGGCCAGCGGCGGCACCGGCCTCGGTCTGGCCATCGTCAAGCATGTGCTGCTGCGCCACGGCGGACGGCTGGAAATCGACTCGACGCCGGGCCGCGGCAGCACCTTCGCCGCCGTGTTTCCGGCCGACCGCGTGCTGCTGGCGCAGCTGCCCGCGACGGACCTGGGAAGGGCCGCCTGAGCGGTCTCTGCTAGACTCCGGTCGACCGCCGCCGAACTGACGCGATGTCTGCCGATACCACCGAACAACAGCTTGCCGCGCTGCGCCCGCAGTTGCTGCGCTTCGCCCGCCTGCAACTGCGTTCGGCCGCCGCCGCCGAGGACGCGGTCCAGGACGCCCTGCTGGCGGCGCTTGCCAACGTCGAGGGCTACGCCGGCACGGCGAGCCTGAAGACCTGGGTCTTCGCCATCCTTAGGCACAAGATCATCGACGACATCCGCCGCCGTGGCCGCGACCGCGAAGAGACCTTGGAGCGGGATGTTGACACATCCTTCATCGACGAACAGTTCGACGAGAGCGGCCACTGGGCGGAGCGCCCGTCGGATTGGGGCGATCCGGCCGCGACCTTGGAGCAAAAGCATTTCTGGACCGTTTTCGAGTTGTGTTTGAATAATCTGGCGGAGAAGCCGGGACGGGTTTTTATGATGCGCGAATTCCTTGGCCTGGAAACCGAGGAGATCTGTAAGGAACTGGCGATTTCCACGTCCAATTGCTGGGTACTGCTGCATCGGGCGCGCCTGGGTCTGCGGGCCTGCCTGAGCGAACGCTGGTTCGGAAGCGCCTCCGGGGGAAACTGAGATGCTCAACTGCAAGAATGCCGCCGCGCTGATGTCCCAGGCGCGGGACCGCGAACTCTCGCCCGGCGAGCAGCTGTCCTTGCGCCTGCACCTAATGCTCTGCGCGGGCTGCCGCCGCGTCGACCGGCAGCTCGATGTCCTGCGCGAAGCATGCCGGCGTTTTTCGAGCGGCGAAGCGCGGGATCTGTAAGGAATCCGTCGCCCTGTCGACGAACGGTACGGAAGCCGAGACTTCCGCTTCAACGACCCACTCACCATCAAGGAGATGACCATGAAAGACCAACACACCCTGATCCATTCCGCCGTCGCCGGCCTGCTTGCTCTCGGCATCGCCGCCGCGGCCGGTTCGGCATTCGCCGCCGACGATGCCGCCAAGAAAGAGCAATGCTACGGGATTTCCAAGGCCGGGCAGAACGACTGCGGCGGCAAGAATAGCAAACACGCCTGCGCCGGCCAGGGCAAGGTCGACAACGATCCCAACGACTTCAAGTTCGTCGCCAAGGGGACCTGCGAGAAAATGGGCGGCAAGCTGATGGCGGCCGCCGACGAAAAGATGCCGATGCAGAAGTAAGGAAGTTCCCCCGATGCCTGTGCCCTCGCTCCAGCCGTCCAGCCTGCCCGCAGTTGCCGGCGTCGGGCTGCGTGCCGCGCATTTCCGGCAGGTGCTCGACACCTGGCCGGAGGTGGGCTGGTTCGAGGTGCACAGCGAGAATTTCTTCGCTCCGGGCGGCGAACCGCTACGGGTACTTGAGGCCGTGCGCGAACGTTATCCGGTCAGCCTGCACGGCGTCGGCCTGTCGCTCGGATCGAGCGACGAACTGAGCCGGCGCCATCTCGAGAAACTCAAGCGGCTCGTCGACCGCATCGAGCCGGCGGCGGTTTCCGAGCACCTCTGCTGGTCCTCGGTCGACGGCCGCTTCCTCAACGATCTGCTGCCCCTGCCCTACACTGAGGAGGCACTGGCAACCCTGTGCATCCGCATCGACCGCGTGCAGGAATTCCTCGGCCGGGCCATCCTCGTGGAAAACGTTTCGAGCTATGTGCGTTTCGCCGGCGCCGACATGCCCGAATGGACCTTCATCGCCGAGGTGGCGCGGCGCAGCGGCTGCCGGTTGCTGCTCGATGTCAATAACATACACGTCAGCGCCAGCAACCACGGCTTCGACGCGCGCGAATACCTCGGGGCGATTCCGCCGCACTGCGTCGCGGAAATCCATCTCGCCGGCTACGAGATCGTCGACGACTTTCTCGTCGACACCCATTCGCGTCCGGTCTATCCGGCGGTTTGGGAACTCTATGCCGAGGCCCTGGCACGCCTCGGGCCGCGACCGACGCTGATCGAGTGGGACAACGACATCCCGGCCTTCGATATCCTGTACGGCGAGATGGTCCGGGCCGACCGCCTGCTCGAGGCGCAGGCGCCGAGGCGGCATGTCCACGCTGCGTGAACTGCAGGCGGCCTTCGGCCGTGCCGTGCTCGATCCGGCGGCCGAAGATGCGCTGCTGGTCTGCCTCGAGGAATATCCCGAGGTGGCGCGCCGCCGTCTCGCCGCCTATCGACGCAGCATATTCGGCAACCTGATCGGGGCGCTCGAGGCGACCTACCCGGTCGTCGTCCGCATCGTCGGGAAGGCTTTCTTCGGCGAGGCGGCACGCCGCTACATCGACGCGCATCCGAGCGCCAGCGGCGACCTCAACGAATACGGTGGAGAATTTCCGGACTTTCTCGAAACCTACCGGCACGCTCGCGAACTTGCCTACCTGCCGGACGTGGCGCGGCTCGAATGGGCGGTGCAAAGCGTCTATTACGCCGCCGATCCACCGCCGGCGGATCTTGCCGCCCTGGCGGCTACGCCAGCCGATCGTTATGGCGAGTTGCGCTTTGCCTGCAGCCCGGTTCATGCCCGGCTCGATTCGCCTTGGCCGCTCGATGAAATCTGGCGGGTCAATCGCCCGGACTATGACGGAGACATGACGGTGGACTTCTCCCGCGGCAGCCGGCTGGTGGTCCTGCGCCGCGACGGCGGGGTCCATGTCGAGCCGCTTAGCGCCGGCGAGGCGGAGCTGCTTGATGCCCTCGCGGCCGGGAGGACGCTGGCCGCCGCCGCACAGGCCGCGGTCGCCGGCGGAGAGACCGATCTCGGCGCAGCGCTGCGCCGCTTCGTCGCCGCTGGGCTGCTGCTTTCGGCCAGCGTCGACTGCCAAGGAGCGATTCATGAATAGCCGTGTCGCCTCACCGCGCGGCCTGATCGTGCTGGCGTGCCGCGCCACCGGCCTGCTGGAGCGCTGGCTGACGCCGCTGTTCGACCTGGGCATCCGCCTCTATGTCGCCAGCGTATTTTTCCGCTCGGGCTGGCTCAAGGTGTCGGCCTGGGATTCGACCCTGGCGCTGTTCGAGAACCTCTACCAAGTGCCGCTACTGCCGCCAAATGTGGCGGCAGCGATGGGCGCCGGCGGCGAACTGCTGCTGCCGGCATTCCTGGTTTTCGGGCTGGCCGGGCGGTTTGGCGCGGCCGGGCTGACGGTGGTGAATTTCGTCGCCGCGACTTCCTATCCCGATCTGTCCGATCTCGGGCGACAGGATCACCTGCTCTGGGGCGTGCTGCTCCTGGTCAGCCTGTTCCACGGTCCCGGGCGCCTGTCGCTCGACCACTGGCTGAAGCGTCGTCTGCTGCCGTGAGCGGCGAAACCGTCTGTCGGCGTTGCGGCCGGCCCTTCGTTTGCGGCATGGCCGCGGGAGAGCGGCGCTGTTGGTGCGCCGAACTGCCGGCCTTGCGGCAGCCGCCGGATCCGCCGGCCGGCTGTTACTGTCCGGACTGTCTCAGGTCGTTGCTGGCCCAGGCGGCCCAGGCAGCCCAAGCGCAGCAGTAGGGCAGCATCAGGATCGCGTCGCGGTTGCTCCAGGAGAAACAGGCCGCCGCGGCCTCCCGCCATGGCAGCCAGCGATGGCCGAGATGCTCGCCGGGGGCGGTGGCGATCGACGAGCCGGGTGGAACCGCCAGACTGAAAACGTGCTCGACATTGCGTGAGATGCCATCGTCATAACGGTGGTGCCATTCCGGATAGATTTCGTAGCTGTTGGAGAGCCGCCAGTCGTGCAATTGGCTTGCCGCAGCGACGATGCCCGTTTCCTCGAACACCTCGCGTATCGCCGTGCCGGCAAGCGTCTCCTCGCCTTCGCGGCTGCCTGTCACCGACTGCCAGAATCCGCGGTGGCCGGCCCGCTCCAGCAGCAGGACCGCCAGCTCCCGGGTGTGGATGACCACCAGCACCGACACCGGCTGCTTCACACGGTCGGCAGCCAGGATATGCCATCGGCCTGCATGTCGACGAAGCACCAGAAAGGCACGTCCTCGCTGCGCCACGCGTCGGCGGTCCGCGAAAATGCCTGCATCATGGCGACGAAGTCGGACTCGGCGCGCCCGTGTATGCCGTCGCAATGCTCGAGCATGACGACGTAACCGTCGGCGGGGCGCCACGACAGGTCGGTCAGGCAGTCGTCAAGCGCATCCCAGTTGCGGCCGAACCAGTCGGGGAATTCCATGGCTGCGGCGATGGCGCCCAGCAGCTCGTCCTTGTCGCGGACCATCCCGAGGTCGATGCGGAAGGTGGCGAAGCCGTTGCCCTCGGCGGCCCGCAGCAACTCGTCGGCGTCCCCGTGGGGCTCATGATAGACGCCGGCGTGTCGCCGGTCGCGCAACAGTCCCTGATACTGGGCGGCTTTCATTCGACGATGCGGCGGAAACTGCGGTAGTGGTCGTCGCTATAGTAATACTCGCCCGAACTGCGCACGTCGTTGCCGGGCCCGGCTGCCGCGACCAGGCGCCGGGCGCCGCGGTCCCGCGCCCCCGGCGTCGGCACCGTGTATTCGCGGTAGTAGCCGTGGCCACGGTCCGGCAGCCGGTGCTCGTAATTGCCGAAGACGACGCCGTCGCGGCGATAGGGCAAAGGCCCGCCGCGTTTGACGAGTTCGAGCGTCTGCCGCGCCTCGACCGGCAGCTCGGCTGCAGCCAGTGGCGCCGGTTCCCGGGCCGATGCCGATCCGACGAGCCCCGCCAGCAGCAGCGTGCCTATAAGCAGCAGGCGCCGCATGGCGATCAGACCTTGTCGACTTCGACCTGGGTTTCCACTTTCTGGCGCAGGCGAATGTGCAGTTCGCGCAGCTGTTTCTCGTCGACGGCGGACGGGGCGTCGGTGAGCAGGCATTGGGCGCGCTGCGTCTTGGGAAAGGCGATGACGTCGCGGATCGACTCGGCACCGGTCATCATGGTGACGATGCGGTCGAGGCCGAAAGCCAGTCCGCCGTGGGGCGGCGCGCCGTATCTGAGGGCGTCGAGCAGGAAGCCGAACTTGGTGCGCGCTTCCTCCTCGCCGATGCCGAGCGCGCGGAATACCTTGGACTGGATTTCCTCGCGGTGGATACGCACCGAGCCGCCGCCGATTTCCCAGCCGTTGAGCGCCAGGTCGTAGGCCTTGGCGAGGCAGGCGCCGGGATCGCGCTCGAGCAGCGCCTCATGGCCGTCCTTAGGGCTGGTGAACGGGTGATGGCAGGCGATCCAGCGCTTTTCCTCTTCGCCGTACTCGAACATCGGAAAGTCCACCACCCACAACGGGCGCCATGCGGAACCGTCCAGGTAGCCCTTGTCGTGACCGATCTTCAGGCGCAGCGCGCCGATCGCGTCATTGACGATCTTGGTCTTGTCGGCGCCGAAGAAGATCAGGTCGCCCGAGCGGGCGCCGCTGCGTTCGATGATCGTTGCCAGCGCCCGCGCATGCAGGTTCTTGACGATGGGCGATTGCAGGCCCTCCTCGTTGAGCTTGCCGGCGTCATTGACCTTGATGTAGGCCAGTCCCTTGGCCCCGTAGATCTTGACGAATTCCGTATAGCCGTCGATCTCGCTGCGGCTCAATGCGGCACCGCCCGGTATGCGCAGCGCGGCGACCCGGCCGCCGCTGCTGGCCGGGCCGGAGAACACCTTGAAGGCGACATCCTGGACGGCGTCGGTGATCTCGGTCAGCTCCAGCGTGACGCGCAGATCCGGCTTGTCGGAGCCGAAGCGGCGCATGGCTTCGGCATAACTGAGGCGCGGAAAAGGGGCCGGCAGCTCGACGGCCAGGGTCTCGCGGAAGACCACGCGGAGCATTTCCTCCATCAGCGCGGTGATCTGTTCCTCGTCGAGAAACGAGGTCTCGATATCGACCTGGGTGAATTCCGGCTGCCGGTCGGCGCGCAGATCCTCGTCGCGGAAGCACTTGGTGATCTGGTAGTAACGGTCGAAGCCGGCGACCATCAGCAGCTGCTTGAACAGCTGCGGCGATTGGGGCAGGGCGAAGAACTGGCCGGGGTGAACGCGCGACGGTACCAGGTAGTCGCGGGCGCCCTCGGGCGTACTCTTGGTCAGCATCGGCGTCTCGATGTCGATGAAGCCCTGGCTGTCGAGGAAACGGCGGAAGGCCATCGCCGTCTTGTAGCGCAGCATCATGTTCTTCTGCATCTGCGGACGGCGCAAGTCGATGACGCGATGGGTCAGGCGGACGTTTTCCGAGAGATTGTCGTCGTCGAGCTGGAATGGCGGCGTCGTCGCCGGGTTGAGGATCTCCAGATCGTGGCAGAGGATCTCGATCTCTCCCGAGGCGAGGTTGGGGTTTGCGGTGCCGGGTGGGCGCCGGCGCACCATGCCGGTGACCTTGAGCACGAACTCGTTGCGAACGCCCTCGGCGAGTCCGAAAAGCTGCGGCCGATCCGGGTCGCAGACGACCTGCGCCAGTCCCTCGCGGTCGCGCAGATCGATGAAGATGACGCCGCCATGGTCGCGGCGGCGGTGGCTCCAGCCGCAGAGGGTGACGATCTGGTCGACGTGGGCGGCATTGACATGGCCGCAATAATGGGTTCGCATGATTTCGCTTTCGGTACGGACGGGGTGCGAGAAGCAGGCGGCCGGGCCGCTGCTCAGGATTCCCGGGAAGGGGCTTGGCGCGCTGTTGCCGGCGGGACGACGACACCCATCGAAATGATGTACTTGAGGGCCTCGTCGACGCTCATGTCGAGTTCGACAACCTCGGCGCGGGGCATCATCAGGAAAAATCCTGAAGTCGGGTTGGGGGTGGTCGGCACGTAGATGCTGACGTGATCGCCGCGCAGCTGATCAGCCACTTCGCCGCCCGGCTGGCCGGTAAGAAAGGCGATCGTCCAGCTACCCTGGCGCGGATACTGGACCAGCAGCGCCTTGCGGAAGGCTTCGCCGTTCGACGAGAACAGCGTATCCGAGACCTGCTTGACACTGTAGTAGATCGACTTGACGACCGGAATTCGCGCCAGTATCCCTTCCCAGAAGCGCAGCAGGCGCTGGCCGATCAGGTTGGCGGTGACGAGCCCGGTCAGGACGATGATGGCGAAAGTCAGGACGACACCGAGTCCCGGCAGATAGAAGCCGATCAATCGTTCCGGCTGTAGGCTTGCCGGCAGCAACAGCAGGGTCTGGTCCATGGTGCGGACAATGGCGGCCATCACCCAAACGGTGATGGCCAGCGGCACCCAGATCAACAAGCCGGTGATGAAGTATTTCTTCAACTGGCGGCGAGGCTAATTGCAGGCGCAGCTGCCATTGCCACCCTGGCACGGCGGCGGCTCAGCCTTCACCTCAGCCTTCACCTCGGCATTCTTGCCGCCCTTGAAATCGGTCGCGTACCAGCCGTTACCCTTGAGCTGAATGCCGGCGGCCGTCAGCTGTTTGGCGAAGGTCTCGCTGTGGCACGCGGGACAAGTCGTGAGCGGAGGATCGCTGAGCTTGCGCATCACATCCGTTTCATGGCCGCATTGGTTGCAGCGGTAAGCGTAGATCGGCATGGCCCTCTCCGGAAAAGCAACGATTATAAACTAAGCGATTCTGCCGAAAGGCTTTCCTGCACCAGACCGCAGGGCCGGAGCACGAAAACTCGTTCACGGCCATGGACTTATGACATGGGCTTGTGGACCCGCTTGAATAGGCGTCTACTCTCGATTTTTGGGAGTGGAGAGCGTGAGCGAGGAGAAGCGTGCGAGCTTGGTGGGGT
>WNGH01000328.1_pt1 | contig 70157 bp, 56 predicted proteins | sample 5400631 | NCBI WGS metagenome assembly WNGH01 (sample SAMN13153373, study PRJNA577476) | soil metagenome | isolation source: 115 cm soil or saprolite under Garry oak tree replicate 1 | place: USA:California | collected 2016-06-15
GATTGCTACCATGTGGTCCCAATACCAGTTTGTGCTGGGGTGGGGTCACAGGCCCAGCTTGCGGCATGATCGCTACTGTCTGATCATCGGTATGCAGTTCTTCTATTGCCAATTCTGGCTCCGTTATATCCCCACAGCGTGGACAGACCGTACTTTCGGGAGCCAGTTGAAGTCCACATCGACCGCAAAATTTCATATAGTCACCTCGCCATCTTTTTAGTTCAAGATTACTCTATGGTTTTTTTAGTCTCTATGATCCATTTCACAAAGGGTAGGCATGAGGGCTACTCCAGAAGCTTCGCCATATAATACTCATCTACATAGCGATTGTTCATGACTATAGCATGTTGCCTCACACCCTCAATTGTGAATCCCTGTTTCTTATATAACGCAACACCAGCGGTATTGTGCGTCATAACTGTTAATTCCAGACGATGCAATTGCTTTTCTCGCGCCCATTTTTCCATCAGTATAAACAATTGCGAGCCGATCCCTTGTCCTGTAAATGCCTCGAGAATACCAATCACAATCTCCACGCGGTGGCGGATGCGTCTGGCGTAGCCGCCGCTGGCTCCCAGATAGCCGACTAGTTGATCCTCATGTTCAGCCACAAAGATCATTTGATTTTCACTGAGCAGCACCTGCTCGATTTGGTGTCTCTGTTCCTCTATATCGATGCTCCTCTCTCCGGGCTCAAACAACATGAATGGTGTTTCTTTGTCTAATTGTAGGCGGAGACGAAGGAGTTGTTTGGCATCGTTGAGTTGGATGTGTCTAATAAGCATAACTTTGCTTCCTATAGATGATGTGGTAGAGAAGGTATTTCAGCTTTTATTGTACCACCTTAGAGATTTTTAGCAGGATGCTTTGGTTACTTGCAAACGGAAGAAGTTTAGCTTATACTGTAGCAGGGAAACAATAGGGGTTGTTGTTTTCGTCACTGTAGTTTCAGTATCATCTATTCCTTTTTGGTTGTTCTTGAGTGTAAATCGTAGCCGAACTTGTAGTTGGAATAGAGGGACTGTCCAGTGTGTTGTTGTTCTTCTCATGATCTCTTCTACATTTGGCATCAAAGCGTCCGTATAGAGAAAAAGGCACTTTCCCGAAGAAAGAGCCTTATGAACACGTAGGCTGGTAGAAATGCTTTCTGAAGGACTACAACTTGGTCGATATCGCCTCCTTCGTCTTATAGGACATGGTGGGGCAGGCAATGTATATCTTGCAGAAGACCAGCGCATTAAGCGGCAAGTAGCTCTCAAGATTGTGCAAAGCGAGACCGCTAATAGTGAAGCGATTAAGGAAGCAATGGCTCTCTTCCAGCGCGAAGCTCAGACGATTGCCGTACTTAGCCATCCCAATATCCTACCTCTCTTTGACTTCGGTGAGGAGATGGTTGATGGTATGACAGTCACGTACCTCGTCACACCATTTTGTCCAGAAAGATCCCTCTCCGCCTGGTTACGTCAACGTCATGGAACGCTCATGCTCCCGCCTCATGAGGTTACACATATTATTCAACAGGCTGCTGACGCGCTAGAGTATGCCCATGACAACCAAGTCATTCACCGTGATGTTAAACCTTCAAATTTTCTTGTGCGCAGTCGGAAGGATACACCCGATCGGCCAGATCTCCTGCTAGCCGACTTTGGTATTGCACGCCTTTCTCAGGCAAATCTTAATATGAGTAGAACCATTCGAGGGACGCCGATGTACATGGCTCCCGAACAGTGGAGTGGTAATCCTCTACCTGCAAGCGATCAATATGCGCTGGCGATCATGACCTACGAACTCCTGACAGGCCACCTGCCATTTCAGGGCACACAAGAACAGATGATGTATCAGCACCTCATGGCACAACCACGACCACCCAGTGCGGTTAATCCACACCTTCCATCTGCCATTGATGCTGTCATTCTGCGTGCCATGGCAAAACAACCTGAAGCCCGTTTCCCCTCCATTTCTGACTTCGCACGTGCTTTCCAACGGGCAGTGGCTGAAACTGTGTCTCTGCCTTCTCCTATGCCCATGCCTTCGATAGCATCTTCTATTCCATATGATGCGACCGTATTGAGTTCTCCTCTGCCTCTCTCTGCCTCTTCTCCTGTGAAAGATACACCTCACATCTCTATCCCGTCAGCTGTGCAGAGTAATGACTTTTATACTACGCTAACTATTAGTACAACAGAAGCTTTGGCCGGAGTAATTCGTACTCTGACACTGCCAGGTAACCAGCACGTGAAAATCGCAGTACCAGCAGGCGCACACAATGGCCAGGTGCTTCATCTGGAGAGGCAACTTGAAGCTTCCTCCCCGTATAATCCCAAAGGAAATCTCATCGTTACTATTTCTGTGGCATCTAGTATGGAAGCAGCAGTGATTGAATCCATACCCGATCTTCCACCGGTTCGTATTAATTGGAAGAGATTGTTCCTCTTCGGATTTGCTCTACTCATTCTCATCGCAGGTATTACAAGCTTCTCTTTTTTCGGGTCAACCAGGCATGTCCCTAATCCCGGTAGTGGTAGCCCCTCTATTCTGCAGGCGTCTCCCACCTCCGGTGTCGCGACTGCACAAGCCACAGCGCAGTTCAATGCTACTGCCCCCGTGACAGCAAACCTGTATAATACTGATATGCAGACTCTGGTACGTAATGAAGCTCTCAATAAGAACAGCAGTTTCGCATGGGACGAGGTGAGTGGAAGCTGCGTCTTTGAAGCAGGAGCGTACCATGTCATAAATATGCCACAAAACACATCTATACAGATATGTCTTGCTCATAGGACTAATTTTGGTGACTTGACCTTCCAAGTACAGATGAATCTTCTCAAAGGCAGTAGCGGGGGGATTCTGCTGCGTGCCACTGATACAGTTGCCTATTACTTTCGCATCGGCCAGGATGGGAAGTATGCTCTGCTCGTCTGTACAATGACAGGGACCTCTTGCGATAAGACTTTGACCAGCGGCTTTTCCTCATATATCGCCATAGGTCCAAATCAAACCAATGTTATTGCAGTGGTAGCAAAAGGGAGCCGTATTGACCTGTATGTGAACAACTCATATATAGATGAAGTCAACGATAGTTCCTCTCTGCGTGGTCATATCGGCGTCGTTGCCGACGCTGGTAGCGATGTGGTGTTCCGCAATATAAAAGTGTGGACTTCCTAAAATTATTTCTCTCAACTGTGGATAATGCTAAAGCCCTTCCTTTGGATGAAGTATGAATTTCATAAGTTGTTGGCTCTCGGTAAACAGCAATTCATCTATTGAGAGCAAAGGAGAAGAGTGATGCAACCTCATGGGAAACTTAGCACGAGATTATTCCTGGTCTTTACATCTCTTATGGTGGCCCTGCTTGCTGCCTGTGGCAAAAATGCGGGCATCAATGGATTTTCGACGATTCCTCCCACGTCTACTGTCAACGGAACGCCAAGGTCTTCGTATGATAAGCAGATCTACCGTTTCCCTATCTTGGGTGCAGACCTGGATATCAAATCGTTCGATCCAGCCTTTACACCAGATCTTTACTCTGCTCAGGCGATTGAAATGGTTTTTGTGGGCTTAGTCCGACTGGACGATAACCTCCAGGTACAGCCGGAACTGGCACAGTCCTGGGAGCAGTCTGCTGACAGTCTACAATGGACATTTCACCTGCGTCCCAACCTGACCTTTAGCGATGGTACTTCTCTTACCTCCAGCGATGTGGCCTATAGTATTGATCGCGCTTTGCAGCACAATCTTCAGGCTCCTTATAGCCTAACTTATCTGGGGCTTATTAAAGATTCCGACAAGCTGTATGCAGGTCAGATCAAGACTATTATCGGAGACAGCATCCTGACACCTGATGCGAACACCGTGATCATCAAGACCAATAAAAAAGCTGCCTATTTTCTGTATGCCTTGACTTACCCCACATCCTATGTCGTAGAGAAGAAACTCATTGAGGAGTATGGCAATACAAAGTTCACCGAACACCTGACAGAGGGTGGAGGTGCCGGTCCCTTTACCGTGTCACAATACCAGCATAAGAAGGAGATCGACTTTGTGCCCAATCCCTACTATTATAGTTACAAGCCTATCTTGCAGAAGGTTGTTTTTTCCTTCGTTCCCGACCCAACTACGGCTTACCAGCAGTATCAAAGTGGTCAGCTCGATTTTACCTACGTGCCCCGCACTCGCTTTAATGAAGCCAGTCAACTTACAAAGGAATATTACCGGACACCTATCCTGGCAACTTCTTACCTCGCGATGAATTTCCTGGTCAAGCCATTTGATAATCTCTATATTCGCCAGGCATTTGCTCTCTCTATTCAGCGAGAGACAATTAACAATACGATCTACAGTGGGCAAGAGATTCCCTCCTACCATATTATTCCTCAAGGGATGGTGGGCTACAACTTAAATCTGACCGGTCCTGCTGGCGTAAAGAATAGTAAAGGAGACTTCAATCGTGCCAGACAACTACTCCAGGTGGGCTTGCAGCAGGAGGGTTGGTCGGATGTCTCACAAGTGCCTCCTATTAAATTAACGTATGGCAAATCTTCGACTGCAGACAAAGTCATTACTATGCTGACGCAGATGTGGCAGAGTGTCCTGGGAGTGAACGTGGTCCCTGATCCTGTGACGTTTAATACCTCGGTGACCGAGGAAAATCAAGCGGTCAATAACCCGAAGGGTATCCAGATGTGGTTTGCTGGCTGGGTCGCTGACTATCCTGATCCTCAAGATTGGACGACGTTACAGTTTGACAAAGGTTCAGCGCAGAATAGCATGAACTACGGTCAAAATAATAGTACGGATGCTCTCCAGGAACAGGTGGTGCAGCATCAATTAGAACAAGCTGATGCCGAAACGAATCCGTCAAATCGTATCCTTCTCTATGACAGTGCTGAGCAGCAATTGATCAATGCAGTTGCGTGGATACCGTTGTTTCAGCAGACGGAAATTGCCTTGCTGAAGCCCTACGTACAGGGCGTAGTACTCAACCCGCTTGAAATAACTCCACCGGACGATTGGGCCAACGTCTATATTGGTATGCATTAGAGAAAGAGGGGAGAAAGATGTCATTCGATGGTTCACTTGCAGTCTGGCTGCGTGAGCAACATGGCCTGCTCTCTTTACAGCAGGCAGTGCATATTGTGCGCAAGACGGGTGATGCTCTACAGCAGCTTCACAACAAGCAAATGGTTTACTACTCTATTAACCCATCTAACGTACTCATTCATGCAGATGGGGAGAACACCGAGTATTTTGATGTACGACTGGCTAATGTGGATACAGGAACACCTGGGTTCACGAGTTTCGGTAGAAGCTATCTTGCCAATAGCCTGCTCATGTATATGGCACCTGAACAGTGGACGGGACAAGCACTGCCTGCAACCGATCAATACGCACTGGCCGTCATAGCTTACGAGTTGCTAGCAGGCCAACCGCCCTTTCAAGGGCCACCAGCGCAATTGATGGATTCACATATGCGAGTGCAGCCACTGGCTCCGAGTACTCTCAACCGGCGTGTTTCTCCTGCTGTTGATGCTGTTATTCTCACTGCATTGGCAAAACGTCCTGAGGATCGTTTCCCTTCTATTTCCACTTTCGCTCGCACTCTGGAACAAGCCGTGCTACGGCCTGAACCCTTGACTGCGAGCATACCAGGAATGCCCGTTGATGGTGATTTACGGGCTACGCTTCTCATCAACAAAGCAGAGATGGCAACGGGAGCAATGCGTACCATCACTCTGCCACAGGGACGGCGTATCACCGTGGCTGTGCCAGGAGGAGTACACAATGGTCAAGTCATTCGGTTAGAGGGTTTTGGTGATCCATCTTCAACGGGGGGAGCCTCGGGTGCATTATTCCTGACTATTGCAGTTAATCAAGCCCAGCCGGATATAACTCCTTCTGTTTCCTCGAGGGAAACCAGAGTGCTTCCTGTGCCTGTCTCTTCCACGATCACCAATTCCAAGGCCATAGCGAGCAGAGCATACAGTACGGTTACGCATCTTTCGTCGGGACGCAAAATAGCATTGCTGGCAACGGTGGTGCTGCTCCTTGTATTCCTCAGTGTTGGTCTCTTTCCCCTTCTACAGAAGAGCGCCAGCGTGGCTATTCCTTATTCTCCTGGTAGTGGCTCACTTGCTGTTAACGATCTCTTGCACGACAATAGTGGGGGCAATAACTGGCCGGCTACTGCCAGTCCTGATGGCAGTGCCTGTCAATTTGTGCAAGGTACTTATCACGTCAGTATGACACGCGTGGGATCCTTCCACTACTGTATTGCAGGCTCCACCGAGTTCAGCAATTTTGCCTATGAAGTACGTATGACGATTAGCCAGGGTGACGAAGGAGGGGTTATCTTCCGCGCCGATGGTAATCAAGGGAAGTTCTATTACTTCCGTATTGATCGTGATGGCTCATACGGTCTTTATCTGTTTGTTGACACGGTTGGTACTCATGCCCGAACATTGGTGAGCGGAGTAACTCCAGTTATTCATACGGGCTTGAATGTGTCTAACCTCCTTGCTGTGGTGGCGCGTAACGCAACTCTCGATTTGTATGTAAACGATCAACATGTTGGCAGTGTGCATGACAGTACATATGGTTCTGGACAGATTGGCGTTGCGGCTGCGAGTATCACTGGTCCCACCGAGGTCGCCTTTAGTGATGCCAGGCTTTGGACTGTGTAGCAGCAATCTTTGTCAGTCGCCAGATGGCTGCAGCTGCCAAAAGAATAAGTATTGGCTCGATAGGAGCGCGAAAACGTGGAATACCATAGAAGATCACGCATTCCACAATTGTCAAGAGAAGCAGAAGATAGCTGAACAGAAGTTCACGCCATTGGCGGAGAGTTGCCAGGAGACCAAACGTTGCCAGAATGAAGATGCCGATTGGAAAGCTCTTCATCATCAGCACAACTAGTTGTGTCGCTTTATGGTTGGGGAAACGAACCGTTGGAAGGTCAGCTTCAAATGTATCTGGCTGCCACATATTGAAGAAGTGTAGCGTAAGCAAGTGAGGCATGTCATCGATATGCCTCTGTATCCACTGTGTGGCAGCACTTTTATAAGCATCTTCGCGTGCAACTTCACATGGAGCTGCGCAGGTGTAGATAGGATATCGCTGTGTGACGGCTGGGCTGGATATGAGTGGGTTGATCCATGTTCCTATATTGCCTCCTGGGTAACTTGGATTTGTCAGTGTCATGGTATTATAGACACCAAGCAGTACGGTTCCATCGCCTGTAGCTACCGGTATGAACGCATGGGAAACATGATAATTGCGTAAAGTCCAAGGCGCCACCAGGGCAAGAGTAATCAAGGTAATAGTAACTACACTCCTGGTAACTGTACTCCACGGCAGCACCTTTATCCAACCCATGATAGCAGCCCAGAAAATAAACGCGACAAGGACGAGCAGGCCATTGGGCCGCGTCAGTGTGAGCAGTCCGAGCAAGATTCCGCAGCATATCCACCTGCTTCGTTGTGGTGAACATTGCAACTGGTAGACTCCATAGCAGAAAGCAAAGAAGAGAAAGGTATAGAGCGATTCTGTATAGAGCCAGCCATCATAAATATAGAGTTCAGGATAGATAGCTGCTACCACTCCTGCCAGGATACCAATTCGCAAATTAAATAAATTCTTTGCAAAAAGATAGACCAATACACACGTTCCTGAACCAACACAACACAAAAAGAGACGGGCAAAGTAGTCGCTTGGGCCGAAAAGAAGCGCAATGACTGCAATGATACCAGGCCAGAGTGGTGCTCGGTAGACTGTTGGAATATGAGGATACTGGCAAAAACACTGCTCCTTTATTATGTTCAACCCTATGCTTTGATAAGCAAGCGAATCATGCAGTGGGTAGTAAGGGTGAGCAACCGTGTTATTGTAGAGCACACGCACAAGCAGAGCGAGACAAAAAATGCCCCAGGCAGGAATACATGATTGCGACTGTTTCATAGAGAAATATCTTGAATAAGAGTGTAAAATCTAAGGGTAGCTATGAAAAGAGACGAACGATATCAAGGGGAGTAACAGATCTGAGAGAACGAGTCGTTGCTCTTGTGAGTTGCTGTTTCCTCGTGTTCAACGGGTCAGGCTCGCCAAAATTTGAAACGCACCCCCGAGGTCCAATCCATTTCAAAGACGAGACCATCTCACTGTGTCATCCTGAGCGCGAGCGAAGGATCTCTGGCCGCAGAGAGATCCTTCGCTCGCGCTCAGGATGACACTGGTGAAGCGGCTTGGTTTGACTGGCAACACGTCTTCTTTGAAATGGATTGGCCCCGAGGTCCAGGTTGCTTGCATACTTCTCATATATTTGATATCTTTAGAAGTAGGACAATACGAGGAGGTATTCTCGCAAGTCGTAGATTATTCTCAAGAGCTTGGAGGAAAACGAGAGCTTATGGAGAGGTTTCCTCAAAGTACCAGTTCGGTATCAGATGATGTGAATGCTTCTCTGCTGGCACAGCCAGAAGGTGATGGAGAAGAGGCGGAAGAGCATATTCATATGCCCAATCCAAGTTATTGGCCGCTTCTGCTCAGCATAGCTGTGGTTATTGCGATAGTCGCGTTACTGTTGGTTTTCACTGCCCCCTGGATATTGCTGATTGTATTTCCATTGGTGTTGATCGGTATACTGGGATGGGGCCTGGAAAACCCTATGGCTCCAGTGAAGGAGAAGTTTGATCTTGTCTATCAAGCGGCGAAAGCTGATCACTGGAAGTTCAAGATCGGTCAGAATGTCGTTGATAAACAGGGGAACTGGCTTGGTACAGTACGAGGTCGCTTTACCCGTTATATTCTGGTGGAGCGTGGTAGTTTCTTGCCAAAGGTCTATTATGTGCCACAAAGTGTTATTAGAGATCAGATCAAGAACAATACCATTTTCCTTACGCTTAGCGAAGAGGAATTGGTGAGTAAGGGTTTCACCCACGTACCTGAAGATCTCTATGAGGAAGCACCAGAGCATGCGGTTCCTGTTGTAAGGGGCAGACCACTATTCTCTAACAGACCATTGTCACCGGCAGAGACTGGACACTACAACTATGGCAGGATGTGGCCGGGTATCAATACTGATGCCAGTGGCTCTTATCATCGTGGAGAGGTCAATCCTACGCCACAAAGTTATGTGACCGACGATATCGTCTCTACAGATGCAAATATTCCAGTTCGCACGATCAGCCCTGATTAAGGGAGATAGCGTTAGATAGTCCTTTGATTTGCGAGTTGAAAGGCTAGCCCATACTCACGCTATGGGCTAGCCTTTATTGCCCTGTTGCTCCTAAAATTGCCTGTGGGCTGGATACTACGGAACGGTCATTGTAACTTTGACCGATCTGGATGTCGGCTCGAGACTAGCTTTCGCCGGGTCATGGAAGGTAAATGTGATGGACAGATCAGTTTGTTGGGGTCCGGCTGGCAAGCCAGTTTTGTTTATCGTCACATTGATTGGCTGCGTGCTTCCTCCTTGAAGGGTACCTCGAAGGGGAACGACACTGTTATTTAATTTCACCCAACTTACTCCACTGTTTTTCATAACCCAATCCACTGTGCCATTCGATGCCGGATTGGTAAAACTCAATAAGGGGTTGTTCCAAGGCAGTTGTAAGGTATCGAAGTCAAGGTAGGTTGGACTGACTATGGGAGCCTTTGGGCCGCTATCACCATAGGGAATGGGGCTTATATGCATGTCAGCCTGAAGCTGTACTGCTGAACTGGTACCGGCTCCCTCTGTGGTGAAGGTCAGGGTATTGGTGTAATCCCCATATGCCAGGGAGTTTGTTGTATTCGCCGTCACATAGATCGTCTGTTGCTCGTGTGGTTGAAGGATACCCTCACTCCTATCCAGAGTTACCCAATTTGTCCCACCGGTATCCGCAGTCCATTTCATAGCATTTTGGCTGTCCCGGTTGGTGATCGCTAGTGGTAAAGTCTGGCTGCTGCTCAGGTTTTGGGAAAAGGTCACCCCTACTGTAAGAGGTGATACGGCAAAGCCTGGTTTTCCTGCAAGAGGTAAGTCGGGGGCTGGAGATACGTTTAACGTAACTGGTACCTGTACATAGGCAGACGAATCATCCCCTTCCGAGATGAAGGTAAGGGTGGCTGCGTACTCCCCTACTGCCAGGGAGCTTGTATCAATCGTCACATCGACTGCCTCCTGATCCCCTGGTTGAAGGGTGCCAGCACTCTTATTCATGTACAACCAACGCGTCCCGCTGGTATCTGCATGCCAAAGTAATGTTTGTTGAGTTGGATTGCTGATCACCTCTTGCACTGCTCTGCTCTCACCCTGCGGAATGGCGCCAAAGTCAAGAGGGCTCTGACCTATTGTTGGAGGTTGTAGGACCATATTTCATCTCCTTTTGATGAATGACAAACACTATTGGTATTCGCGAACAAGGTTAATGAAGAGCTGAGTATAGGCTCAACTCTGCCTTTGTGTCGCTATAGCAAGCATAACAGGAAAAGTCCTTCATTGACAGGATTCTATTTGACCCGTTTTAGACCTGTTTTAGACACTTTGTTTTTTTGCGTCTTTTCAGGTATACTTCCATGAAGTAAAGCACATCTGATATGTGTGGGAAGATATTTAAGAAGGATACGCTGGTTCATGCGGTCCTATACAATTTTGACGATCCCAGAATTGATTTTTCTCGTATCACATTTTTCATTGTTTTGTGTTTCTGGTGGGAATGTTTGAACGCCTAATACAAGGATCGGTTCACCATGAGCTTTGAAGAGACTATCCCAAATGAACGATTGAGACGTGCTCGTCACGAGCGTGGGTGGACGCAGGCTGAATTAGCCGAGATGGCAGGTACAACGTTTGAAACGGTTAGTCGTTGGGAGCGTGGTATCAAGGCTCCCAGTGCCTACTACCGTAGAAAGCTCTGTGATATTTTCGGTAAGACTGCTGAAGAGCTTGGGCTGCTTGCAGATAGTCATGTCTCCCTCATGCCTGGCTCATCTCCCTGTGTTTTTTTCTCCTCTGCTTATGCTGATGCTGACCACAAATTCGTCACCTCCCTCAAGACGGAACTTCAGACTCAGGGCGTCACTGTGTGGAGCAGTCGCACAATAAGAAGGCAGGAGGTTGGCAACAAGAGAAGTGTGCTGCAAGAGGCTATTCGTGCGGTTCAGGTGGTTCTGTTAATTGTCTCCCCCGCTACACCAGCTTCCCATCACGTTCAGGATACTCTCCGGCTTGCCAGGCACTACAGGCGTCTTGTCTGTGCTGTGTGGATCAATGGAGAGTCGCTGCAGGAGTGCATGCCTAAAGACTATAGCGAAGTATATGTCACCATTGATGCGCGTGAGGGAGACGAACAGTTCCTGCGCGAAAAGATTGTGGCGACGCTTGAACAGATATGGCTGGCGTCCAGTGATCATGAAGCCTCCAGAGTGTCAGAGCCGCAATGGAAGGTGCCGACAAAGCTTATGCCGCTTATCGGGCGTAAAGAGGAGCTGGGGAAGCTAGGTGAGTTGCTCCTCGATCAGCAGGTGCGTCTGGTAACACTCTTAGGTCCGGGTGGTATCGGCAAGACCCATCTGGGTTTGCAGGTTGCGATGGAGCTGCATGAACGCTTTGCTGACGGTGTCTGTTTTGTCTCGCTGGCAGCGATCAGTGACCCTGAGCTGGTGATTCCAGCTATCGCTAAGGAGTTGGAAATTCGGGAGGCAGGAGAGGGGCCGCTTTTCGAGCTGGTAAAGGTCGTATTGCGAAACAAACATCTCCTGCTTCTCCTCGACAACTTCGAACAAGTATTGAAGGCATCACCACACCTATCAGAGCTACTGGCAGCTTGTCTGCACCTCAAGATGCTGGTGACCAGCCGCGCCAGGCTGCATGTCCATGGTGAACATGCGTTTCCAGTTCCTCCCTTAACGCTGCCTGACCTCAGCCACCCTCTAGAGGTTGCTGCCCTCTCACAGAATCCAGCAATTGCCCTTTTCCTGCAGCGAGCGCAGGCTGCCCGGCCCGATTTCCAGATAACTCTTGCCAACGTCCAGACCATTGCGGAGATCTGCGTGCGGTTGGATGGGCTACCCTTAGCTATTGAGCTGGCAGCCGCACGTATCAGATCGTTAGCATCACAAGGGCTACTGGCACGTCTGGAGGAGCATCTTCTGGATGTAGTGATAAGTAAGGATCAGGATGTAGATGATCGGCAACGGACGCTGCGTAACACGATTGCTTGGAGCTATGACTTACTTGATGCTGAAGAACAGCAGCTCTTTCGACGACTATGTGTTTTTGCGGGAGGCTGTAATGTAGAAACAGTGGAGGCGATGTATATAGCCCTTGGTGACTCGCCGTCCCATGTATGGGATGGTGTGGAGTCATTACTTGACAAGAGCTTGCTACGGCCAGCGCAGCAGGAGGGAGAGGGACGTTTGCGGCTCCTGGAGACAATTCGGGAGTATGGGTTGGAGTGTCTGGACGCGAGCAGGGAGGCAGAAAGCACACGACACGCCCATGCTCGCTACTATCTAAGACTGGTGGAGGATGCGGAACTACACCTGAGGGGAGAGCAGCAAATAGCCTGGCTGATGAGATTGGAGCAGGAGCAAGAGAATCTGCGAGCAGTACTAAGATGGTTCGTCGAGCGTGGAGAGACAGAGCTTGCCTTACGCTTATGCGGAGCACTATGGTGGTTCTGGCGTTTGCGGGGGTATTGGAGCGAGGGGCGACGTTGGTTGGAGGTAGTACTGGGACTGCCACAAGTCGGAGAGCCAACGGTGGCGCGAGCAAAGGCCCTCTGTGCCGCTGGCGATCTCGCCTACTATCAAGATGATTATCTCACAGCACATTCTCTGCTGGAGGAGAGCGTCATGCTCTGCCGTACCTTACATGCTGAAAGAGAACTTGCTACCGCTCTAGGTATGCTTGGTATACTTATGCGTGTGCAAGGTGACCTCATAGCCGCAGGCCCTCTGCTGGCAGAGAGTGAGAAACTCTGTCGTATGTTCAACTACGACTGGGAGCTTTCCTATTTGCTTCGCAAGTTAGCGCAACATGCGGCGTGGAGTGGAGATTTGAAACAGGCTGTTGAGTCTGCCCAGGAAGGTCTTATGCTTGCACAAAAGCTAGGAGATAAGTCCCTCATTGCTACCACACTGATCACATTAGGGGATGTTATAGAGCGACAGGGTGATCTGGCACAGGCCATAGCCTATAATCAAGAAAGTCTTACTCTCGCACGAGAGCTAGGAGATAAACTCCTGGTTGCTCTTACCCTGAACAACCTGGCGTACTTTACGGCCCTAAAGGGCGATCTGACGTTGGCGGCATATGTCCATGAAGGTTTCGCACTCATGCGAGAACTCGGTGATAGAATGTATATCGCCAGGACCCTTCATAGTGTGGGGTATGTCACGCTGCGTCAGGGCAAGCTGGGACAGGCCAGGATATGGTTCCGTGAGGGTCTCTCTCTGGCCCAGGAAATACACAGCAGAATAGACATCGGCTTGCATCTTTTCGGCTTAGCTCTGGTTGCAGTAGCAGAGGGGCAGCCTCTCCAGGCCGCACGCCTGTTTGGGTTGGTGGAAACAAGCTTCGACGTCAATGTAGATATGAACTCTGCCGAGCGTGCTGAGTATAAGCAGGCGGTGGCGAGCGTGCGTACTCAGCTAGGAGGAAAGGCCTTTGCAGCAGCTCGCAACGAGGGGCGTGTCATGACCGTAGAGCAGGTTCTTGCTACATCGCAAACGCCCGCTATGGTAAATCCCCCGCCTTCCCCTAAGTACCCTGATGGTTTGACTGAGCGCGAGGTGCAGGTACTCTGCCTGGTCGCTAAAGGCTTGACTGATGAACAGATTGCCAGGCAGTTAGTCATCGCTCCCCGTACCGTCAACACTCATTTAACATCTATCTATAGAAAGATTCAAGTTTCCTCCGATGGTAAGGAGAGGCAAGTCACCCCGCGCATTGCCGCCGCTCATTATGTCACTGAGCACGACTTGTGCTGATTTGAGGCTTGCCCTCTTTTTCTCATGGTGCTCCTACAATCGACATCTTTCCTGTACACTACGTAAAGCCTTCCACCATGCTATGCATAGATACGTAGCACATTACGTTTTTCTACGCTAGTGCTGCGGCCTTTCTTCGGCTACACTTTGAGAAGTGAAGACTTCACCTTTTCGTAAAAGTGGTGAGAAGGAGACTTCGGCTATGGACCAAGAGTTCTCTAAACCTGATAATGGTGTTCATGACCCTCCGCAGTCAGCACGAGAGGAGATGGTACCCTCAGACCCCTCCCTTAGTACTCTGAGCCTCCCTGTGCTGGCAGAGTACTGCTTGAGCGAACTCAATAGCTATCGACATGGAGTGCCCGCAAGCAATCAGTATGGCTTGGAACTGCTCCGTCGCGCTTTGCTGCAACGCGATCCCCTTGCCTGGGAAGCTGTGCAACAGTGCTTTAAGGAGACGCTGCTGCGTTGGATGGAGAGACATTCTCTGCGATCAGTGGCATGTCGCTTTGACAGCGAAGAGAACTATGTGGCTCTGGCCTTTGCCCGCTTCTGGCAGGCAACAGCCGGTAATCAAGCAATAGAATTTAAAACTTTGGGTGCCGCGTTGCGTTATTTGCGTGCAAGTCTGCATGGCACTATTCTCGATACATTACGAGCTTACTCACGACCGCAAGAGGTTTCCTTGCCAGAGGCTGGTGAAGCAGGAGAACCACTAGCACAAGAGCGAGATGATGGTCGTGAGTTATGGGAAGTTATTCGCAGTCTCATCCCTAACGAGCGTGAACTGCGTGTAGCCTACCTACTCTTTAATTGTGGCCTCAAACCGCGAGAAATCGTCCATTTCTGCCCGCAAGAGTTCAGCCAAGTTGAGGAGATCTATCGCCTGCGACGCAACATAGTTGATCGGTTGCTACGGCATGAAGATTATATTCGCTGGCGGCTGAAGAACTAATTCCAGTAATGCTACAACGATAAAGGGAAGGCGAGGAAGTCTCCCTACACGGTTTCTGCACTGAAGGGGAACTTCTCTAACATCGCCAGAGCCAAAAAGGCAAACTCCCTGGTGCTAAAAAGTGTTCCTTTCCACGTCCATATATCAAGCGCGTATACACTTGCCTAGATTGGAACGTGCCTGCGTGCCTTTCTGCTGTGGAAACGGATTGCGGCCGCATTTTTCATAGCAAAGTAAGATGTAGCGTGACACCCTGTATATATTCCTTAGGGGAGGTTTCTATGTTTGGTTCCAACGTGCTTGAGGTAGCCATCGGCGTCGTTTTTGTGTATTTGCTTATGAGCCTGATCTGTTCCACTATCAACGAGCAGGTGATTGCCAGATTTTTTGCTTTGCGCTCAAAAACTCTTGAAGACGGCATCAAAACCATGCTGAATGATCCACAAGGGGCAGGGCTTGCTAAGGAGTTCTACAACAACTCGCTTATCCAGGGACTTGCCAAGCAGGGAGTCTTTGATACACTGCGTAGGAAAGAGTACCGTCTGGTCAGTGGTGAACGCAGGAGACGGCCTCACTGCGAGCGCTACGGCACATGGTGGCTTCTATAACGATGTTCCCACGCTGGAAAGCCTACGATACATCATATCACAGGGATTATAACCCATCTCCTGCCCTGGGCTGTGCGCTTGCTCTCGCTCATAGAGTTTGTGGTTCGCCGCACGTTGAAGCAGCAAGGCACGACGCTGGTGGGACTGCACAAAGAAAACCCGCGCAAAGCCACCGCGACGCCGACTATAGGCTTGACAAGAAGGCGGTTTTGTGCTATTATTCCTCAATATATTGCATATTTCATGTAAGTGTAGACACTTAATCTAGAAAGGAAGCAAAACGTAATGGCTGCACAGCCAAAACGGTTAATAATGAGCGTTGAAGATTACTTCAAGCTTGACCAAACCAGCCCCGATGCGCGGTATGAATATATCGACGGCGAGGTCTACTTGATGACAGGAGGAAGCCCCTCCCATGCGCTGATTATCGCTAATCTCATTGGTGAAATACGTACACAACTGCGCATGCGCAGCGATCCTTGTAAGACCTTTAGTTCTGATGCAAAAGTCCGCGTGTCCGAAACGCGCTACCTCTGTCCTGACGTTGTCGTGAGTTGTGATGAACGGGACCGGCAGGTAGGGACAAAGATGCTTGAGAACCCGCGCCTAGTTATCGAGGTACTTTCCCCGAGCACCGAGTACTTGGACCGACACAAGAAGCCAGATGCCTACCGTGCCATGCCAAGTATTAAGGAATATGCCCTTGTCGAATCAGAGGTGCAGGCAGTCGAGGTATACAGACGAATGCAGAATGGATTTTGGGCCTTCACCCACTTTGGCCCAGGCGAGCGTGTCGAATTCGCCAGCCTGGGAGTAACGCTTGCCGTTGAAGCCATCTACGAGGATGTCATCTTCCCCGAAGAACCATCAGCCTAGCACTCTGCCAGAGCAAACACAGTATCTCGTTTTTCATGCCTCCAGTATGCCAGAGAATTCACCGTTTGGCTACCCCCTTACGCGAATGATGAGGTATCCTTACCAGTAATTTTTATTGTGGTTTCACCACCGTTTTATAGTAATCGCAAAGATCTGTTATCATGCACTAGTTACAACGTGGACGTTCATACACACAAATACGCTGCCCATGCCGTAACAGCCCCTTGTGGAAGTTGTAAATAGTGCGAGCATCTTGTGGGAGGAGAGCTTGCAAGAGATCATGGCGGCGTCGGCAGTTACTTTTTTGCCAATCAGGCCTAGGCGTCCCGAAACTCGGTGAACGTGTACATCAACACATGGTTGCATTTAGTAACTATCAGAGACGTTTGAAGGATGCTATTCTTGGTATCCACACGTTCAAGGTATTGTGACATAGAAACCTTGATAGGTAGAGACATGCAACGCATAACTCCCACTATGGGCCAATACCGCTTAAATAAGGACGAATCGTCATGAAAATGGTTCGCAAAGCACATTCATTTGATGGGTATTCGAGCGTATACTGATCAGCTTTTCCTGACCTTTTTGCTGTCCGTGCTTTCTTATTTAAGCGGTATTGCCCACTATGGGCCGTGGTTGTAGTGCGTGCTGGGTAGTTCTGTCCCCCATAGGTCCAACTGTTGTCACCATTTGGATCAGATTGGTGGTGGTAGGCGTCCCGGTGGGTGTGGGTATCGGCGTGTTAGTCGGTGTGGGTGTGCGGGTCGATGTCGGTGTCCCGCCGGTGCCGAACTGGATGTCAAGTACGGCGTGCAGTTCAATGCCGTTGGGCGCAACTCCAGTCTGACCGTGCAGGAAGTCGAAGAATCCGACGCCGGTGACGATCACGGGCACATTGGCAGTCTGGAAGCTGCTCGTGGGAGTGTATTGGGCATCGAATTCGGAGTGGGCATTCTGGATATCAGGCAGCAATACGCTGGAGGATCCGACGCAGGCCGGGGAGGCAATCTCGGAGATCATGGTGTTGCCGGATCCGTCGCTGAGGATCAGGTGGTAGTCGGAGTCGGGCTCCAACTTGTATTCGGTCAGCGTGGCATGCAGTTGGAAGACGGTGGTCTCGGTCGGCTGGATACGGTTGTTGGCCGGCAGGGTGGTCGGCGCAGGCAGCGAGGTCAGCGATGCAATCGTGGTCTGTGTCGTAGACTGGAGATTGATCAGACCAGCGTCAGCGTCGGTGCTTGTCTTTACTGACCAGCGTTCCACCCCGCAGGATCCGTTGAGCTCCTCTTGATCTACTGCTTCGCTGCGATCACCTTGTAGTTGTGGCTGGTGGGGACGAACAATGGCAGCCTATGAAGAACTTCCGCCCGTTAATATCAACAGGAACAAGAGTACAAGAGCCCGAAGAATCCATCTTTTCACACAAAACTCCTTTGACTGGACAGAAACGACTGTTTTCAACGGAAAGAAAGATCACCTTTGAAGAAGGAAGAGATTGAAAGGTGCATTTCTTCTTGCAGTTGTGAGCAAGTAAACACGGAAGGTTGTATGTGCTCTTGATCCATCTATTATTCATTTTAACTGGCTTTTGGCCAGATTTGGGGCATACAGCTTACTGGCTGATCTCCATCTTCGAAACATGAGAGCATAGTAAGCAAACAGTCTGCACCAACATTAGACATGAGCTATAACGGCTCTTGGTCAATTCTGGTGCTTCGGGAAATTGATGAGCTTTTCAAAGCGACTCCTTTCAGGTTCATTTCAAACTGATTTCAGTCACTTTTCAGATAGGAGACGTAGACTTGGTGTGAAATAGTCTTTGTACCTCAAGGAGACTGACCATAATGCACACCAAGACGCTTGATGCCCTTAAAGAGGGAAAAGCACAGATTAAAAGTAGTCTGCTGCCGGTCCTCCCACTGACTACCCATCCTGTTCGACCGGCTCAGTTCCTCGACTGCATAGCACGATATCACGTTCCGGGAGCCAGTATTGCCGTCATTGACGACTATCAGCTCGCATGGGCACGTGGCTATGGCGTGTGTGAGGTTGGACAATCAGAACTGATCACCCCCAATACCCTCTTTCAAGCCTGCTCGGTTAGCAAGCCGGTCGCAGCCATAGCCGCCCTCCGACTGGTGCAGGAAGGCCTCCTCAATCTAGACGAAGACGTCAATTCCTATCTCGTCTCCTGGCAAGTGCCCACCAACAGAATGGGACAGTCACGGGTGACCCTGCGTCACCTCCTGAGCCACACAGCAGGCTTGACCCTTTGCTGGTATCTTGGCTTCCGTCCAGGAAGCAAGATGCCGACTTTGCTGCACGTGCTCAACGGTGAGCCACCCGCTAAGACGCGACCTGTCCGCGTGCAGATCCCCCCAGGAACACGCTTTCGGTACTCAGAAAGCCATTTCGCCCTCCTCCAACAACTGCTGATGGATGTCACAAGCATCCCCTTTCCTGACCTGATGCACACCCTGGTCTTCGAACCATTGGGCATGCATGATAGCAGCTACTATCCGTCCTTTCCAGAGCCACGGTTCAGCACAACTGCGACTGGACATTACCTTGATGGGGTGCCGATCACCGGCAAGTGGCGCATTTTTCCAGCACTGGCAGCATCGGGGTTGTGGACCACCCCGTCTGATCTGGCACAGCTCATAATTGAAATGCAGTTGGCGCGAGCGGGCAAGCCCTCAAAGATCCTTGGCAAGCAGGCCGTTGACCAACTTCTCTCACCCCAGACACCTCCCGATGGCAGACGATGGGGCCTCGGCTTCGAACTGAAGGGACAAGGCGAAGCGGCACGCTTTCGACATAGCGGTGACAACATCGGGTTCAAGTGCTTCGTGCAGGGCTTTTGCGAGTGCGGAGTGGGGGTCGTGCTGATGAGCAATGGTGACAATGGCGAGGTCATGCACAAGGAACTCTTCCAGATCATCGCAAAGGAGTACGGCTGGCCAACCTCTTCAGTGGGTGAAGTACCTTGCAGACCCACATGGCGGCAATGGCCGCATCGACTAGCTGTAGGGATGCTGCGGCGCTCTGTACGAATCGTACATTTATGATCCTGATCAGCATACCTCATTTGCATATGAGAGAATCAGGCGGTCAAATTGAGGAGAAGGCCCATCGTTGTTTCGTCTGATTCAGAAAGGAGATGTTGCTATGCTCTCTTACAAGAAAAGTTTCTTTGACATGGACTCCTGCAAGCCAGCTCGTCCTTTCCCTCTTTCTACAGGGCAGAAACACCACTTGTTCGCGGCTAGGCTGCGCTTTGCGTCAGCAGGGATGAGAGGTAACTTTGGACGAGAACTCCTCTTCCTCGTACTGCTGATCCTGCTGGTTGGCTGTAGTTCGACCAGCCTGCCTCCCACACCTGCTCCAACAACGCGCTCGACTGCCCGGCCTGCCGCTACGCTGACGCCTGGAAATGGAGGAGGGACCGGTCGAATCGCCCTGGCATGTGCGCCAGATGTAGCTCACGCAGATGTCAACATCTGCGTGAGTAACCTCGACGGTTCGGATATGCATCGCTTAACGAACGGACCGGGGCCTGAACTTTCTCCTTCCTGGTCGCCAGATGGCAAACGACTGATCTACCGCTATACCCCCGATCCCAACCAATTTGAATTAAGTGACATCTGGATAATGAACGCAGACGGCTCAGGAAAAACCAACCTGACCAGGGACAGACAGGGCAACTGGGGCGCTACTTGGTCTCCTGACGGCAAACACATCCTCTTCAACTCCGGTCGTGATGGAAGCGCACCACAACTCTATATCATGAACCCTGACGGAACGGGACTGCACCATCTCCTCTCAGGTATGTGGGGGGAGTACCCCGATTGGTCCCCTGATGGCAAGAAGATCGCCTTCATGTCGAACATCGGTACGGACAGCTTTGTCCTCTACGTCATGAATGCCGATGGCTCAGGCATCACTCGTGTCACCAATGGTCCCAGAGAAGACAGCGGGCCTCGCTGGTCTCCTGATGGCAAGAAGATCGCCTTCACCTCCAATCGAACAGGCCATACCGAGGTCTACGTCATGAATGCTGACGGCTCCGGTTTGCATCGACTCACCGCCAGTCCACCCGGTTCATCTTCCGGTGGCCCCGATTGGTCCCCAGACGGCACAAAAATCCTCTTCCTGCGCAGCCTTCCCAAAAGTGGAGAAAACTGGATTATGAACTCCGATGGCAGCGCACAAACCAAACTGAGCGATACGTACGGCTTCGGCGACGCCCCGGTTTGGCAACCGAAAACCGGCCATTGAAAATGCCAGTCGAGGAGATCTTTGAACCAGAACACCGGTCGAAACCAGGAAACAGAAAGGTGGAAGAACATGAAAAGAGTGAATAGTCTGGCTTTTATTGTGGTTTCACCACCGTATGGTAGTAATCGCAGAGGTCGGTTAACACACACTTTTCGCAGTGAGGGCGTTCATACACACAGACTCGTTGTCCAAGTCGCAACAAGCCCTTGTGAAAATTGTAGATGCTCCGTGCATCTTGCGGAAGCAACGCCTGCAAAAGGGCATGCGCGTTGTCAGCAGACACCTTTTTGCCAATCAGTCCCAGGCGTCCCGCGACGCGATGCACATGCACATCAACTGGTAATAAAGGTTGCTGGCAACTAAACAGTAGTACACAGGCCGTTGTTTTCGGGCCCACCCCTTCAAAGCGATTCAGCCACGCCGCACTTTCCACCACTGGAAGCTCACGCAAAAAATCCAGATTGAGATTGCCTCGTTCCTCCGTAATCTGGCGCATAATAGTCTGCAACCGTGGTGCCTTGACTTCTGGCCAGTTCACGTTAGCGATGGTCGCTTGCACCTCTTCGGTCGGAGCATCGCGTACCGCCTCCCACGAGCCAAAGCGTTTCAAGAGGTTGTCATAAGCGGCAGCCGTCTGCTCGTCGCGTGTGCGATGAGAGAGGATGATATCGACGAGCATGCTCATGGGGTCTTTACTGGAAAAGGGAAGCTCACCATAGAGGTCGGTCAGTCGCTGTGTCACTTCTAGTGCTTTGGCTGATAAGGCTGCTGTATTCGGTATGGGATAGCCATAATCTGCCGGGTTTCCTTTGCGTTGAACTATCCGTTTCTGCATATCTCGTCCCCCTTCGCAAGAAAAACATGCCTGTAGTTCTTGTACGTATAAAAGTAGTTAAATGAGTACAGATCGCCCCAGTCCACGTACAGGGTGTCACGCCAGCGACCCATCTGCGCATCTCGACAGAGAAATCGCTCGATGCTACAGCAGATTTCACTCCTGTACCTCGCCAACTGCATAACATTCTTTGCCACCTTATCCTGAACCCCTTCTCCCTTTGAATAACCCCTCCTTAATAATACTACATAATCCAAGATAGACTTTTAACCGTACACTGTAACATAAGTTAAGCTGACCTTTACTATGTATAGGGATAAGAAGGAAGGAACAGGCTATGGCAACCCTCCCGAAGAAGACCGTCGATACGTCCGTTGAAACCAGTCTGTCGTTGTTAGAGGAGCTGCTTGGTTCCTATCACCCGCGCAACTTTGCTGTGCGACTGTGGGATGGCACCACATGGGAGGCTGAGTCGGGTCAACCGACGCGCTTCACCCTGGTTCTACAGCATCCTGGTGCGCTGCGTATGATGTTTCTGCCGCCGAACGAACTCAGCCTGGGTGAGGCCTATATTTACAATGACTTCGACATTGAGGGAGATATCCATGCCATCTATCCACTCGCGGATCATTTCATCGAAGGGTCCTGGGGAAAGATGGAGCAGGTACGCTATGGGAAAAGTTTGCTGAGTCTGCCGAAAAGGAGCCGCACGGCTTCCTTAGCAGCGAACTTGCGTGGTACACGCCACTCCAAAGAGCGTGATCGGCAGGCCATCACCTATCATTACAACCGCTCCAATGATTTTTATGCGCTCTGGCTGGATTCGCGCATGGTCTACTCCTGTGCGTATTTTGCTGCACCCGGTGACGATCTTGACGCAGCCCAGGAACGGAAGCTCGATTATATCTGTGGCAAATTGCGCCTGTGCCCTGGAGAGCGTTTGCTGGATATCGGCTGTGGCTGGGGCGGGCTGATCATCTATGCTGCGCAGCGCTATGGCGTGGAGGCATACGGCATCACCCTCAGTCAGCCGCAAGCCGAGCTGGCACAGAAGCGCATCCAGGAAGCTGGGTTAACGGGATACTGTCGCGTGGAGGTGCGTGATTATCGGGAAGTCAATGAGGCAAATGCTTTTGACAAAATTGTCAGTGTTGGAATGTTTGAGCATGTGGGTGAAGCGCTGCTGCCCACGTACTTTCAACAGGCCTGGCATCTGCTCCGTCCGGGTGGCGTCTTCCTCAACCATGGTATTGCCAGCAACCAGACTCTTCCCGTACAACGTGGACCAACCTTCGCTACGAAGTATGTCTTTCCAGATGGAGAACTCGTACCAATCAGCAGTACCCTACGAGCGGCTGAGAAGACTGGCTTTGAGGTCCGTGATGTGGAGAGCCTGCGTGAGCATTACGTGCTGACACTGCGACATTGGGTCAATCGGTTGGAAGAACACGCTGACGAGGCACGTCGTCTCACTGATGAGGTGATCTACCGCATCTGGCGGCTGTACATGTCCGGGGCGGAGTACGGGTTCCAAATGAACCGCAGTAATATCTACCAAACACTCCTGGCGAAGCCCGACCAGGGGAAGAGCGGTTTACCACTGACACGCAACGATTGGTACGCCTGATACGTCTCATCCTTAGCAGATCGGGCAAGAGCCGTGGCGGCACGAGAATTGTGGTGGTCCTTGTCTAGATGCGTAAGAACGGACAGTGGCGTGACACCCTGACGTAACATTACAAAAGATGCCGGTTTCGCTATACAAGATTATCGCTCGCTGTCTAAATGTGTGCTTAGAAGAATCTTTTCCGTCGTCCTAAAATGCAGCTTCGCCACCTCGGCTAACGCTTCCTTCCCACCCTTTGCTACAATTTCTTTTCCTATAGCCACAATTGATGGATCGGTAGCTCCCTTCGGCAATGCTTTGCCTAACCGAATGGCTAAGAGCTCCATCTTTTGTACAAATTCGGCACGAGCTAGGATGGATGCTGCTGCAACAGCTATATCGGATTCGGCACGAGGTCGCTGTTCCAGTTTTATCTGACGTCCCTTTTTTAGGAGTGCATTCTGTAAGACGGCTTCGTTGCCAAACTGGTCGGCGATAGCGAGGTTGCAGGATACTTTTTCAAGCACATTTTCCAGAGCGCATGCATGGCCCCATGCCAGTAGGTTATTCAGGTTCTGAATTTTCTCATATGCTTCATTGTAGCGTTTAGGCCCAATGGTTACGATGGAATGAGGACACATTTCCTGAATTTCTTTGGCTATGACTAGAATACGCAGGTCAGATAAAAGCTTGCTATCGCGCACGCCCAGCTCTATTAATCGTGGCTCAGTCTGCTGATCCACATACACTGCTCCTATCACCAATGGTCCAAAATAATCTCCCTTGCCTGACTCATCCATACCTATTCTGGGTGTACCTGTAGCTATCATTGCTGGGAGAACTACTGGCTGTTCTGCTTGTATGTCCGTAAATGGTAGCTGCGTTTTCTCGATATTTGCTGTAGGCTGATGCCCTTCCCTCCATGAGAGAAGTTCCGTCTGCAAGTTTCCTGGCTTTCCTTGCACCAGAATCTTGCCTGAAGGATAAAAAACAACTGGATTCTTCGTATGTCCATCAAACACCACTACTTGGTACCCATAATCAACCTCTTTTTCCTCGGCTATTGACCAGCCTCGATGAGAGACAAATTCGCGGAAGGCGTTGATAGTTGCTTGATATGCTTGGTAGTCTTTTTTTGCCATAAGAGTTTTAGACACCTCTGCTCGGATTTATCTATGCTCATTTATGATATCATAAGGAACAATGCTACTCCGATGCTAGATGTAGCAGGTAGCGAAACCATAGTGTAGTTAGGAACGATCATTGTGATCGTCCAACATGCATCAAGCTGTAGCTGCCCGTTAGAGTGTAGTGGCAGCGCACATCAATAGGGTACGGCGAGCAGCCACAAGGGCCAATCCATTTCAAATAAACAAGTCAGGGGAAAGGCCAGCTCTCCCCTTATAGAGAGTGGGAACATCCCTGCACTAATCAGATCCATCGGACTCGTCAGACCCATTGGACTCATCAGGCCCAAGTGACCTACTGATGAAGAAGCGGCGAGCGAAGCCAGCTGCCCGCATGTCGGGGTCGAGCTTGCCTCGACCCTCTTCTCCTTCATTGAAATGTCTTGGCTACAATGGCCCCTACACGAGACTCTCAAGCGTTGCGTTAGAAAGCTCTACTGGCTCCTAGCAGTCGCTTGGTCAGTTCGCCGCCTTCGAAGACGAGTTCGTGTAGGGCTTCCTCGATATGGCGGTCTTCGACGATCATGTCGTCACTTTCGTCGGCTGCGAAAAGGGCGGCTTTACGCATTAATTCACGGATGAAGGCGGCACTTACACCCTCTGTCTGGTCGATCAATTGTGGCAGCTGTTCGAGGTGCAGTGTCAGGCCCTGCCCATAGAGGTCAAAGAGTCGTTTTCGGCAAATGTGATCTGGTAGCGGTATCTCTATGGCTTGATCGATACGCCCAGGACGAGCTGCCAGCGCAGGCTCAAGAATGTCTGGCCTGTTCGTCGTCAATAAGAAGAGAACGTCAGCGTCATCTGCCAGTCCATCCATTTGATTGAGTAATTCGAAGAGCAGAGCGTTGCAGCTGACTTCCTGGTTGGTGCGTTCTTCAGCGATCAGGTCAACATCTTCGAGGATGAAAGTTGATGGTTGAAGCAGACGCGCCATTTTGCATGTTTCTTCAAGCAGCCCAACGCTTTGACCGGTGAGTAGAAAAACGGTACGTTCGGGCATTTGATTAGCCAGATACATGGCCGTGAGCGTTTTTCCGGTGCCGGGTGAACCATAGAGGAGCATCCCGCGCTTGATATGGCGACCGGCGGCCTTCAGTTTCTCGCGCAGGTTTGAGAAACGGATTGTCTGACGCTCGATACGCTCCAGCACTCCTGACGATAGGATAATATTTTCGCGAGCAATTGAGGGGAGCCGATGGAACTGAACCTCAATACTTCTATGACTGCTTATGGTGAGTGAGACAACATGGTTCCGATAGACATTATGAGTACGTATAGTGAGTCGCAGTTCAGAGAGGAAGCTCTCTGCTGACTGGCGTTCAAGGGCCATGACTTCAACATTGACGCTAGCATGCGCCCATTCGTGTGGGCCGCGTACCAGGAGTGCCAGTGGCTCGCTTCCATGCTGGACGAGATAAAGGCCCGACTGCACACAGGCCACAACTTGATCATCATGGAGGGAAATGTTGATATACTCAACTGGCCCCTCTTTTACTACCCATCCCTGTTGGGCGTTTAAAAGATTGCTGAACTTAACACCTGTAGGGTCATTGGGAACAACAAGGCCGCGCAATTCTGACTGCCAGCTGTCGCGTGAAAGTAGGCTGACAAGTGCCAGATGAATATTGGGGTGATCTGCCTTCTCAAACTCCTCTTTGACTGTAGGCAGATTTTTCGGTTCTGTTCCAAAATGGGTCCGTAGAGAACGGAGAAATATTGGTTCCTCATCAGGGACTTGTGCTACTGCCTTGTCCATGAATCCCTTGAATGAGGTAATAAAGTCTTGCGTATTAGTCGGTTCTTGAGCCGTCATAGGTCTATTCCTTTATTGCTGACTGCTGTTTGATGTGCGTTCTGGTCATTATGAGAATAGACGCGCAGATAACAGGTTTTTTGTAGAGCAGTAATAGATTGTGCCTCATGTTGTATTGCTCTTGCCAACCGCAATTCTACATGGTATAGTCTCGGACAAATGTACAATATTTCTGTGAATTGGTTCAAGAGGGGAAGCACTATTTTATGGGACAGGATGCTGTTGAAAGCGTACCGCAACGGGGTATCCTCTTGCGACGAGCACACGAACTGCTTGAAAGTAGAGGACAGCCGACCGGTGAAGACCTGCTCATCTCGCACCTCTTCGGCGCCAACGCTGGCGCAGCTGGCCATGCCGTCTGGACAATGCTCTTGCGCCAGACTCTTGCCAGTTCCTCTCTCTTTGAACAAACGGATGAGTATACGTGGACGCTGGCCTCCTGGCGTAGTACACAACTCCCTCTGGATGAGGTCGAATTTGTTGTGCTGGATACTGAAACTACCGGCTTACGTCCTGGTCCCAACCGTGTCATTGAGATTGCGGGTATACGCCTGCGGAATGGGGAAGCGATCAATTCATTTCAAAGCCTCGTGAATCCCAATCGACGTTTGCCTCCCTTTATTGTCCAATTTACAGGTATCACGCAAACTATGGTTAATGAGGCTCCGACGGCTGAGCAGGTGATGCCTGATTTTTTGCAATTTATTGAGGGAGCTTGTCTGGTTGGGCATAATGTTGGTTTCGATATCGGCTTTCTCGCATATGAAGCACAACTGCTTGGTCAAACCTTTCCTATCGATGGTTTCGATACTATTATGCTGGCTCGCCGTTTCCTGCCTGCATTGCGCCGTTTCAAGCTAGATACTGTGGCCGCCCATCTGAAGATTCCCGCGTCCAACCGCCATCGTGCTCTCGGTGATGCGAAAGTAACGGCTGCTATCTTCGTGAAACTGCTTGAACTGGCCCGACAAGAGAGTATTCTCACGCTCGGCCACCTGCATCACCGTTTGGAGTTGCCTGTTGCTTGGAGTGGTGATATCACCGACACCTCCCTCTCCAAACAGGTCGAGTACCTGCGTGTCGATGGTAAACGCTCCTCTTCAGTAGCGGTAGCACGTCCTAACGGGGGCCTCTTCCTCAACCCTGCCTGGAAACGCGACTTCCCCACGAAACCCGGCGTTTATCTTATGAAAGATGTCAATCAACAGGTCATCTATGTGGGGAAAGCTAAGAACCTCAAGAATCGTCTGGCCTCTTACTATAGTCACCCATTGGGCTATACCCGTAAGATGGATGGCCTGCTGCAAAACGTGCATGAGATCGAAACGCTTGTGCTTGGCTCCGAGCTGGAAGCCTTATTAGTAGAGTCACAGATGATCAAGCAGTTGCAGCCTACCTACAATGTTCAACTGCGTAACTACGAACTCTATCCCTTTATTAAAATTGATGTGCAGCATCCTTTTCCACGTGTCTACTCCACCAAAGAGGTCGCTGCCGATGGCGCACGCTATTTTGGCCCGTTTCGCAGTCGGCGCATTGTCGATATGACGCTTGAACTGATCCAGAAAATCTTCCCCATCCGTACCTGTACCCGTTCACTGCCGCCACAAGCTAAACCCTCTGAGCCGTGTCTACGCCTGCATCTGGATCGCTGTCCCGGCCCCTGTCGAGGCGGTGTAAATCCTGCCGAATACGCGAAAGTGATTGAAGAAGTCTGTGCCTTCCTGGGTGGAGAGCGTGAAGACCTGCTCGACCGCTTACGCCGCCAGATGTTCGAGGCTGCTCAGCAGTTGAACTACGAACGGGCGGCCTGGTTGCGTGACACGCTGCGCAGTGCCGACGAAGTCCTCATCGGGCAACGCTTGATCACTGGAGCAGTCGAAGCAAACAATCTCTTTATCGTCTATCCTTCGGCAAAGGAAGGCCATAACGAACTCTTTCTCGTGCGTCACGGTCGCCTTGTCCAGCAACGCTGTATTGCTCATGAGTACGAGGCCATGCATGTTGCTGTGGCTGAACTACTCACGGTTGCTGCTAACCTGGGAGACCCACCCAGCATTATTGGCAAGGCCGAGGTGGATCAGATCAATATTATCAGTCGCTGGATACACCACCACAGCGAAGATCGCGCATTTTTCCCCTTGCAACAGGCTCTTGTTGATAGTGATGAGGCACACCAGCTTGCTCAGCGTATATGGACTGAGATCGATGCGGTACGTGCTGCGCCTGTGGATGGGGATGAGGAGGAGGAGGTGCCGGAGGTGTTTTCTTGAGAGGGCAGTAGCAGGTGAGCGCAGTTCATTTTTTGCATGGGCCAGGAGAGCTCTACATCTATCTGCAAAAAATGAGCTGTCCCTCTGACAAACAGACCAGTTCAGAAGTTGACCCTGCTGTAGTATAATGTGTAGGTGTACATAATGCGTTAATGCTAGTACACGAGGAAAGGAAGTCACGATGCAATTGCACTTGCAGGTTCCTGAGGAGTTCACAGGAAAAAGTCAGCAGCAGTTGGAGGCACTTGCTTTCGAAGCGCTCGTTGTGCGACTCTATGCATTGGGCGAACTCTCTTCAGGGGAAGGAGCTCAACTTCTGAGCCTGACACGGCGCGAGTTTCTCGATCTGCTTGGTCGATATAACGTTTCTGTTTTTGATGACGAGATCGATTTCAAGAAGGAGGCGGGCTACGAATAGGGCGCCTCCGGTTGTAACCAATACGACTCCGCTTACGCTCTCCCCTTTCTTGCATCATTTTCCTCCTCTCTGGTGCTCACCCTATTCCTTGTCACTTTTTTATGTACACTAACGTGAAATCTTTGAGTATATATGAGATGCAGGGGCTTATAAAGCGCAAGTATTGGTACTTTCACGTAGTCGTATGTGTAGGGTTAGTCTAGAGAGATGATAACAGGATCAGAGCAAATTTTTCAAAGGAGAAAATATATGTCAACAAATGTACGTTCAACCGTGGCAGGCGTCTTTAGAGACCAGCGTCTGGCCGATCAAGCTAGAGCTGAGTTGAGAGATGCAGGATTTAGCGATGATCGAATTCATGCTTCAGGTGCTGGTTCTGTCGGTGGTTTCCTCAAGAGTCTGTTTACAGGGCAGGCAGCTACAAGCGGCAGTTTTAGTAATGAACTTGCCGATATGGGAATATCGAATGAAGAAGCACAGTACTATACGGACGAGTATAAGCACGGCAATTCAGTAATTGCTGTGGAGGCACCGGGGCGCGAACAAGAGGCCAGAAACATCTTGCTGAGGAATGGAGCCTACGATTACGCCATGACCCATAATCCCGTTGGTCCAACCCCTTCTATGCAGCAGGCACCACCCAATATGCCTGCTGGCACTGCCGATGCTAATCGTAATGTGCCACCACCCAATATGCCATCTCCCGCAGCCGGGCAGCGTCTTGATCAGGAACAGCAAAAGGTTGCAGACGAAACGACCCAGCCCATCCCCAATTCTACATCTATGTCAACACCGCCGCGCACCGACGCCACGCCGGTAGCCGATCAGACGACGGATACCAACGATGCAGATGCACAAATGCAGGCTCTACAGGCTCAATACCAGACGATACAGCAGCAATTGCACGATGCTCAGGCACAGCTACAGGCAGCTAAGCAACGTGAGTCACAGCTTCAGACAAGTAGAGAACGTGATATGAAGATGCATACCTTGCAGAAACAGATGCAAGAAGCCCAGATGCAACTTCAGTCTACGATGGCCGAGCTTCAGGCCACTGAGGCGCGTATCGCTACTCAGTATAATCAATCACAGCAGTAGTTCTGGAGAGTTTATATGCTTGTGGAGAGTGTGACGCGCTGGGCATGATGACCGCAAGGGTCATCACTACTATACTCCGGCTTCGCAAGCCGAAGCATGCGTGTATAGTAGTGATGACCCTTGCGGTCATCATGCCTCCCATACAACGCTTTCATGGGCTTTGCCTCTTGAGGCATGTGATATACTTGACGCAAAATTGCTCACCTGAGGAGACCTTGAAAGCATGTTACTTTCTGATAAACGGATACTGGAAGAGATGGAAAGCGGCAATATTGTGATTCAGCCGTTTGATGCACGGCACCTGGGTACTAATTCGTATGACTGCCGGTTGGGTGAATGGTATTTTCAGGGCGATGCTAATGTTGAGGTTATGCACCTGGATAACCCTGAAGAGATTCGCCGTTATTGGGGCGAGTCGCGCAAGGCCAGAGATGGCAAAATTGCTATTCGTCCTGGCACTACCATTCTTGCGCATACACAGGAGGTGATCGGTGGTCACAATGGCTATCTGGCGAAGATGTATTCACGGAGCACTGTGGCTCGTTCTGGCCTATCCGTTTGTCGCTGTGCGGGTGTTGGTGATGTGGGTTATATCAGTCGTTGGACGATGGAAATTAGCAACCATACACAGACCACCATTTGGGTGCCTGTCGGTTTCCGCATCTGTCAGCTCACCTTTGAATATGTTGGGGAGACCTTGAAAGAGTATCGTGGCAAATATGGTAAGCTCGATCATCAATGGACGCCCGAAGACATGTTACCTAAACCATATTTCGATTGGGATTACGATGTCTACCGCACAGACAGAGGGACCAAAGTGTGAGCAAAAGAGGCCGTTTAATCTCCTTTGAAGGGCTGGATGGAGCGGGCAAGACAACGCAAATGGAATTGCTCGAACAGTGGTTTGCCTCGCGTATCACTCCATTAGCCGAAGCATTTTTGTTTCAGGCCGACCGTGCCCAGCATTTTGCGACTCTAGTGCTGCCAGCCCTTGCACAGGGCGTACACGTCATCACCGATCGCTGTTTTGATGCCAGTATCGCCTATCAAGGCCATGCCCGTAACGTGGGCATCGAACTGGTGGCCCGCCTCTCTGTTATCGCCACACAAGGTCACATCCCCGACCTGACTATCCTCCTCGATCTCGATCCTTCACTGGTACACGCTCGTACTGATACCGCGAATGATTTCAGTGGCTTACGTGAGGAACAAACTCGCTTTGACAAAGAAGCTGAACAATTTCATCATAAGGTGCGTGAAGCCTTTCTCACCCTTGCTCGTTTATATCCTGAGCGCATCAAAGTATTGGATGCCTCTCATCCTCCTCAAGAGATTCATGAGGAGATAGTTGCCTTAGTTGAAGCATTGTTGTAAGTAATCTCAATGCTTGAGCTCACGCACTTTGGCACGAGATTGGAGAAGGGGGACTTCGCCCTCGTGCTGGATGACTACCACCTCATCACCGCCGAGTCTATTCATCGATCTCTCACCTTTCTGCTGGAGCACCTGCCGCCCCACATGCATCTCATCATCGCGACTCGCGCCGATCCACCTCTGCCATTGGCACGGTTGCGGGTACGTGGGCAGCTGACCGAACTGCGTGCTGCCGAGTTACGCTTTCAACCCGCTGAGGCCAACACGTTTCTCAAGGAGGTGATGGGGCTGCACCTTTCGCCTTCAGACGTAGCCACTTTACAGACTCGTACGGAAGGCTGGATTGCTGGCCTGCAACTGGCCGCGCTCTCGCTGCAGGGCCGCACCACTGTCTCCGGCTTTCTCCCCGCCTTCACCGGCAGTCATCACTTTGTGCTGGATTATCTCTCCGAGGAGGTCCTTGTGCGGCAACCTCCTGCGGTGCAGACGTTTCTGCTGCAGACCTCCATTCTGGAGCGTCTCTCTGGCTCGCTCTGTGACGCGGTCACGGGACAAGGGGAGGGCCAAGCGATGCTGGAGGTCCTCGAGCGGGCCAACTTGTTTGTGGCCGCGCTCGACGACGAGCGACAGTGGTACCGCTACCACCACCTGTTTGCCGATCTTTTACGCAGCCGTCTGCAACAGACCATGCCGCGACTTCTTCCCGAACTGCATCGTCGTGCCAGTACCTGGTACGAGCAGCATGACTTGATCATCGAAGCGCTGCATCATGCAGTGCTGGCTCCCGATATTGAAAGCACGATCCGCCTGATTGAAGAGCACACGCACTCAGTGGCCCTCCGTGGACAGGCGCACACAGTGCTGAACTGGTTGCATGCCCTGCCAGACGAACTCGTCCGGGCGCACCCACGCCTGTATTTTTCCCATGCACTGCTGCTGATGTTCACCGGCCAACTGGCGGAGGCCCTGATGCGCCTGCAGGAGGCTTCGCAGTCGGCCTCTCACATCACCCCTGCTGATGAGGCGCAGTCCTTCCTGAATCAGGTCGCCAACGTGCAGGCGTACATCCTCTTCTTCCAAGGGGATCTTGCCACCAGCGTGGCTTTGGCAGAACAGGCGTTGGCTCGGCTCGCCGAGACGCCGGGGCAAGTGCGAGAGGCCGCCAACATGATTGCTGCCCATCGCTTGCTGGTCAGTGGAGATGTCAGGCGTGTTGGGGAGCAGCGCGTGGCTCGGCTCGGCTCGCCGCTCTCCGTCGGGAGCGATGTGTTTGCGATGGATGTGTTTGTGCATCTGGCCAGCATCCTGCTGCAGGCTCGCCAGCTTCGGCTCCAAGGTCGATTACGACGGGCAGCTGCGACCTATGAGCAGATGGCGCAGGTGCAGGGAGATCAGGAGGGAGCGCTCATCCACCCCGGCTACTGCTTTGGCCTGGGAGAACTCTACTACGAATGGAACGACCTCGACGCGGCTGGACGCCTCCTGGAACAGGGGATGGAGGTGCTGCGTGGACCACTGACGCTGGCTGCCGATGCCATCGCCCAGGGCTACGCGACCCTGGCACGCCTGCACCAGGCCCGCAAGAAGAACACCAGCGCCCTTGCGATAGTGGATGCGTTCGCCCAGCTGGCCGACGCCCGCCAGTTTGCCCCCGTGCAGTTGGCCTTTGCCTCGGCAGTCCGCGCTCAGCTCGAGCTGATGGGGGGCAATCTCGCGGCAGCCGTTCGCTGGACAGAAGCCAGTGGTCTCTCTGCCGACGACGACCTGGCGTACCCACGTGAGCGGGAATACCTGATCTTCGCCCGCGTGCGCCTCGCCCAGGGACGAGAGAACCCAGCGGGACCCCTTCTCTCGGAGTCCCTGCGTCTGTTGGAGCGACTGCGAGAGGATGCCGAAGCGAAAGCTCGCATGGGCAGCACCCTGGAAATTCTGGTCTTGCATGCCCTCGCCTTACACGCGCAGGGCGACCGAACTGAAGCTCTTCGTGTCCTGCAACGCGCCCTTACGCTGGCTGAACCGGAGGGCTACATCCGCCTGTTCGTCGATGAGGGGGAACCAATGGCGGCGTTACTGCGTCAAGCGTACGCACGAGGTATCGCTGCTGACTATGTCGTTACCCTCCTCTCGGCTTTTGGTGAACAAACGCTGGCTGCTCCCTCTCGCGCCTTCCCGCTCGTCGAACCGCTCACCGAGCGCGAACTCGAGGTCTTACGGCTGCTGGTGAGGGGCCTGTCCAATGCCGAGATGGCGCGGGAACTCATCATCACCGTCGGCACGGTGAAGCGGCACGTCAACAGCATCTACGGCAAACTGGGTGTGAACAGCCGCACCCAGGCGGTCGCTCGCGCACAGACGTTGCACTTGCTCTAGGGGACTGCATCACTCCTCTGCGCACCGCATCTCTCGTCTCGTTGGCTGTTCGCCTTTCCAAATAGCCCTACCTGTGTGTGCTGATGCTTCGGCGAGAATCAACCCCACAACACATCCTTCGATACATGTTGCCCTGCCTGGTTGAGTTGCATACTGAGGATAGTGCTGAAGAAGCATCAGACACGCGACAAAAGGAAATTCCAGAAGAGAGCAATTCTCTAGAAAGGTGCAAAATCTATGTCGTTTATGAATCGCCACATGCCCGTCTTCAGTTGGGGCATCACGATGCTATTGCGTATCGGTGTGCGCGTTACAATATTCGGTCCGATGATGTTACTCACTGTACGAGGTCGCAAGACGGGAAAGCCTCGTACACTCCCTGTAGATCTCCACGAACACGATGGGCGTCGCTTTTTGATTGCCACCCACGGCGTGGGAAGCTGGGTGCATAATCTGCGTGCGACGGGCGAAGGAGTCCTGAGCCTCGGTTGGAGCCGCCAAGCATTTACCGCTGTAGAACTGACCCCAGAGGCAGGCGGACCTGTAATCAAGGATGTCTTGGGACCTCTTCTTGCCTCTCAAGGCGCACGTGGAACGGCCCTTCGACAAAACTTTAGTCTGGCGGCAGATGCCTCTCTGAATGACTTTATCGATGCGGCCCGAAGCCACCCGGTCTTCGAGCTTGGCTCTCCCGGCAAGCTGTCCTGATAGGGTGAACTGGAACTGTAGCTATCGAGTCCTTCCTTGCTGGAAGCGACTCAAGCCACATCAGGCGCACTTTATAGAGCAGATTGCCTAGATTGGTAGGTGCCTGCAGTCGCTCGTCGCCTACCTAATCCAAAGTGCTTGTAAAACACACGATCAGGCCTCACAGGCCAAGCAGGAGAAGTGGGAGGTATGCTTCTATGACACAACAGGGAATGTATGATCTAGTTATTCTCAACGGACGGGTGATGGATCCGGAAACGCACCTGGATGCTCTTCGGAGTGTAGGCATTCAACAAGGCAAGATTACGGAGGTCTCACCAGAGCCCCTTCAGGGGAGGGAAGTCATTGACGCCACTGGCTTAGTGGTTGCTCCAGGTTTTATTGATTTACATTCGCATGGACAGACGATCCCCTCGATGCGAATGCAGGCCTTTGATGGCGTCACCACCGCACTGGAATTGGAAGCTGGCAGCCTTCCCATCAGTCTGGCTTACGAAGTGGCTGCCAAGGAAGGACGTCCTCTCAACTACGGGTTCTCCATAAGTTGGGCGCTGGCACGCATGAGTCTGCTTGAGAACATCGAGCTTGATGGCAAGATGCTTGCACTTTTGGCGAGCTTAGGCACGCCCCCATGGGGCAGGCTTGTGGAGCCAGAGCAATCCCAACAGATTGTGACGCTGGTTGAGCAAGGCCTCAAGGAAGGGGCTATTGGGATTGGCCTCCTCCCGGGTTATGCGCCAGAGGCCAACTATGAAGAGTATTACCTGTTGGCAAAGCTGGCGGCGCAATACCGGGTCCCCACCTTTACACATTCGCGCCGGGCCAATTTCCGAGAACCAGGCAGTTCGTATGAAGGCGTGGCCGAAGTGATTGCCGCCGCCGGAGCGACTGGCGCGCATATGCACCTGTGCCATGTGAACAGTACTTCCCTGCGGCATATGGATCAAGTGCTTGATGCCATCCAGCATGCCCAACAACAAGGACTCAAGATCACCACGGAGATGTATCCCTACGGAGCGGGTTCCACCGTCATCGGTGCCGCATTTGCTGCCCCAGAGGCGCTCCCCTTGCTTGGGATTGAGGCAACAGACATTTATAACGTGAGCACAGGGCGCTGGATCAGCAGTTCGCAAGAGTTAGCCCACATCCGGCAGCAGCATCCGGGAGACCTTGCAATCTTCCACTTTCTGAACGAAAACAAGCCAGAAGACCGAGCCTTGCTGGAACATGCTCTCGCCTTTCCCAATGTAGCGATTGCCAGTGATGCCGTTCCGTTTACCGTCAATGGCAGGCCCCTCGAAGGAGATGACTGGCCGTTACCAGAGAACGCTTTCGCCCATCCTCGTGGAAGTGGAACCTATACGCGTATCCTGAGGAGCTATGTACGTGAGCATCAGGTGATCTCGTTGATGGAAGCCCTTCGCCGTGCATCGCTGGTTCCGGCACAGATTCTTGAAGAAGCGGTGCCTCAGATGAAGTACAAAGGACGTTTGCAGGTGGGGGCCGATGCCGACATCACCATCTTCGATCCGGAGACTGTCGCGGATCGAGCCACTTACGAGAATCCACGCCTGACTTCGGTTGGCATCCATCACGTGCTGGTGAATGGTCAGTTCGTCATCAAACAGCAAGCACTGGTACGAGAAGCGCTGCCAGGAAAACCAGTTCGGGGTCCTATGCGCTAAATGCTGTCATTAGGCCACTATACCGTTTACAATTCTATGCTAGATGATAGAGAGAGGGCCAGTAGACTTTATTCGTCAGACACTGTCCTCCTGTGTCAGTGGATGGGAGGAGTATAGATGCTCTATGGACATGACCGTGAAACTCCTCACTAGCATCTCGCAATAGTTCTGCTAGTATTCGTTTCATTTCTGTTTCATGATCCCTCGCACGTATCCAACTTGCTAGCTAAGTCGTAACAGCGAATCATCCAGCTGAACGAGGTTACTCATCGTGCCTAATGCATGATTCAGAAGCCATGCCTGCCATCTCCAGTAACTAGCAGCACTCAAGCAGACGACTAAGACAATAATTGTAATAATCCATGGCCAGATATTCGTAGCTATAGAAGTAGCAAAGAGTCCCCACAACCAAGTGAGAAGGTTGCTTCCAAAATTTCCGATGATGCCAGAGGCGATTGCACCAAGGATAAAGAATACGGTTGCACCGAGAATTCTTGTCAACCACCGCCAATGCTTACGCATGCGGGAACTATGGATCTCATGAACATCATGGATATCACCCATTTCATAGATGTTGCGCATGTTGAGCTCTTTATACCTCTTAGTATTTTTATTAATATAATATAATATTTTGGTAGGAGAAAATCAATCACATTAGGACTATCTCGTTAAATGCCATACTGAATATAAATTCATTGAGTTGTTGACGCAAATGACGATAACTGTACTAAAAGCACTTTTTCACAGAGAACGATAATCAAGTAGATATCACGTTGCGTGATGCTGAAATCAGCAGTATGGTCGGCACCACACCTATGCTCTGAATGGGAATGCCTGTTAGTGCTTCTCATGACTGAGCTACATAGCTTCCAATCTTCTCTTACGTTTCACCGCCTCGGAATACTCAGGATCAAGCTCCAATGCTCTATTTATTGCCTCAATCGCTCCCGACTTATCTCCCAAAATACCCAACACCCACGCTTTCCCATCCCATGCAGGCACATACGTTGCGTCTAATGTAAGCGCATGTTCAAACGCCTCTAATGCCTCATTATATTGGGCCAGCATTGCTTGGCATGTTCCTTTCACATACCATGCTTCTGCACTATTCTCATCCAGGGCGACCGCACGTTCTGCCGCTTGGAGAGCCTCCGTATACCGGATAGCGGTTGATAACTGCTGACTATATTCTAACCAGAAACGGGCTTGTTTTTTGCATAAATCACTCTCGTTGGTATCCATCTAATACTCTTTCTCCCTCTTTCCCTCCCACATATGCACCACTTGCTGATACGCCTCCCACGTATCCACATCGTAGTTCGCCATCGCATCCCCCAACTCAACTAATTCCAACTCCTCTCGATGTCGCTCTATCACCCGCTTTCCACCTTCATCGCCTGTCACCTCCAATAACTCTGGAAACAAATTGGCCGCAAATAAGGTTGGATTGCCGCGCTTGCCACCATATGAAGCCCCAACAATCCACTTCCCTGTTTTCCTACGCACCTGAATGAGCGTATCAATAATCTGTGGTGTCATCAATGGCTGATCGCCCAGCATAATCAAAGCACTATCTATTTCAAACCAGGGATTTGCCGCCTCTGTAGGGACGCGATTTATCGCGTCCTGGGGGTCGGGTGGGGCCACACTATCCAAAATAATTTCGCCACTGGCTGAGAATTTCCTGTAGTCACTAGACATAAGCGTCTCAACGCCTACATGTATCGACGTACTCATTCCCTGCAAATACTGTGGGTTCTCAACCACGATAATATCTGGATATTTTGTATAGGCTATAATGTGTTCTTTCACTTGTTCAGCCTGATGACCTAGAACCACCACAATAGGTTGCGCCTGTGATGCCAGCGTTGCCTCAAGCACATGTGTCAATACTGGACGGCCACCAAGTGGCAATAACAACTTATGGCGTCCACCCATACGACTGGAGCTACCGGCTGCTAAAATAATGGCTGCTGTAGAACGTATGTGACTCATAATATTCTTGATCTTTCATGTCGTGGGTGACTTGGCATTTAATTCTCTGAGTGCATCTTTTGCTACCCATTGTGCCGTTTTAGAATCCATCTTGCTGATCGCCTCTGCCTTGCGTAGGGTAGGAAGAGAGATGCCCAAAGCATGGACGGATCTGATGCCAAATCTGGCCATCCCTTCTACTGCCTCGGCATTTGCATGCCGATTCAATTCTGTTATGATCTGTTCTGCTGTCAGCATGGGGTACCTGCTTTCCACCGCTAAACTGAAAGTATGCCTCTTTTTGCCTGTACTGGCTAGGCCTGTCAAAATGAGCTTACCCATACGTGATCTTTATAGTCCTGGGGTGCGGTTCTTTTTTGCAAAGGTGAGCTTGGAAAGACGGAAGGGGCGGCATTCATGACGCCAGTCCGTCTCTCTTGCTCTGGTCTGGCCGCTTGCTGACTGGCGTCATGAATGCCGCCCCTACCATACCTCTTGAATTCATGCAAAAAAGAACCACAGCCATAGCCCTGTTCTATCACTGAAAGGCTTGTTCATAATGATATAATAACTGTCGAAGGGATGCCTTGTCAGTATCCAAGTATATGTTCAGGGAAAAGCGACATCGTATATAGCCCTATCAACCTTGTCTGCCCCTTACCATGTGCAGACGTGGGAAGCAGTAAAACGTATATAGTAGGGGCGACCCTTGCGGTCGCCCTGCTGGCCTTGCGGTCGCCCTGCTGGCCTTGCGGTCGCCCTGTAGGCACCATTGCCGGAAGAAAGAATCTTGTTGAATTATGTCCAATACCTCATCTGTAAATAGTGATAAGAGAGAAGCTTTAGATAGCGAAACACAAGCCAAATATGTACACTTGCAAACAATTTTGTCTGAGATGGAATCTGTTCTGGTAGCCTATTCGGGTGGAGTTGATAGTGCGCTATTGCTCAAAGTGGCTCATGACGTACTGGGTGAACGGGCTATGGGAGCTATCGCCTCCTCTGCTGCCTACGCTCCTGAAGAAACTGCTGAGGCCATTGCTGTTGCCCAACAGATGGGTATTTCTGTCCTGACCCTGGAAACACATGAGCTTGAGGACGAGCGTTACGTTGCCAACAATTTCAATCGCTGTTACTTCTGTAAAAACGAACTTTTTACTCAACTCGAACCTCTTGCCAAAAAGCATAATCTCCGCTATATTGCTTATGGTATCAATAAAGATGATGAGGGAGATTTTCGGCCTGGGCAGCGAGCGGCTCGTGAGTTTGAGGTACGAGGCCCCCTGCAAGAGGCTGGATTGGGCAAGCAGGAGATTCGTGCCCTGGCCCGTTTCCTGGGTGTACCGGTATGGAACAAACCTTCCATGGCCTGTTTCTCCTCACGCATCGCCTACGGTACCAAAGTCGATGTGGCTGCGCTGCAGATGGTTTACAAGGCAGAAAAGCTGTTGCACGAATTGGGTTTTTCCCAGTTGCGCGTGCGCCATCACGACAAAATTGCCCGTATTGAGGTCGAACGCGCTGAGATGCCGCGCCTGATTGAAGAAGAGATGAGTCGCAAGGTGACCGATGGTCTACGCAAAATAGGCTATACCTATGTGACCCTGGATATTTTGGGTTATCGTAGCGGCAGTATGAACGAAGGCTTCTTCAAGAAGAAAAAAGCATGATATCTTGTACTACTTTATTGCAAATTGGAGATTGTCATGAGTAAACAATTGACTCGTCGCCCTACTAAACAGGATAGGCGTCAGGAACGTCGCGAAGAATTAGCTCGTCGCGAAGCCGAACGCAAACGTGCGGCGCGTAACAGGCTGATCACCGTCTTTAGCATTCTTGGCGCGGTAGTGCTGCTTGGTGGTGTTATCACTGCTTACGCGCTCTATGTCAATGGACAGGGTCAAACAGAAACAATTACAAATGCTAACTATCCGCCTGTAGATGGCATCTACTGTGATCAGCAAGAGCAAGATGCTTTCCATATACATGCTCATCTGAGTATGTATATCGATGGTCAACCAGTACAAATTCCACAAAACATGGGTATTGCCAGCGATAATTCCTGTCTCTACTGGCTGCATACGCATGATACAAGTGGTGTGATCCATATCGAAGCACCGGCTAATCATTCCTTTACGCTGGGGAACTTGTTTGATGAATGGGCCAACCAGTTTTCTTCACTAAACTATCCTTCCCAACTGGATTTAAGTGGTTGGACAGCTTACGTCGATGGAAAACTCTACACTGGCGATTTCCACAAAATTCCGTTGGGTGCTCATACGCTGATTACGTTGGCTTATAACACCCCCAATCCCAAAGTTGACACGACCTACAATTGGAATGGACTCTAAGAAAAGGAATTTATGATGCCAGAGCGCACTATCTATCTCGATCATGCAGCTACAACTCCACTCGATCCGCGAGTGCTGGAAGTCATGCTGCCCTACTTTACGACTGAATATGGTAATGCCAGTAGTATTTACCTGCTGGGACGACATGCCATGCAAGCCATAGATAGTGCGCGTGAACAGGTGGCTGAGATTCTTCACTGCCGTCCCACCGAGATCGCCTTTACCGGCTGCGGTTCCGAGAGCGATAACCTTGCGCTCAAAGGCATGGCATATGCCTCGCAGAAGAAGGGCAATCACATCATCACGACGCCCATAGAGCATCATGCCGTCCTGCATACCTGCCAATACCTGGAACGTTTCGGCTTCAAGACAACCTACCTGCCCGTGGATAGCTACGGCTGTGTCAATCCCGACGATGTGGCGCAAGCGATCACCGACCAGACTATTCTGGTCTCTGTCATGTATGCCAACAACGAGGTTGGCACCATCGAACCAATTGCGGAGATTGGTCGTATCTGTCGGGCGAAGAAAGTTCCCTTCCATGTCGATGCAGTGCAGGCTGGGGGCTCCCTCTCTCTCGATGTTGCCGCCCTTCACGCCGATCTGCTCTCACTCTCAGCTCACAAGTTCTACGGCCCCAAGGGCGTCGGTATCCTCTATGTTCGTCAAGGTATGCGTATCCTGCCTCAGTTGCAGGGTGGCTCACAGGAACGTGGACGCCGCGCTGGCACTGAGAACGTCGCTGGCATTGTCGGAGCCGCTACCGCCCTGCGCTTAGCTTACGAAGAGCTACCACACATTATGCCGCGTCTTATCGCCCTTCGTGATCGCCTGATCGAGGGTCTGCTGACCGTCCCTGGCAGCGTCCTCACCGGTCATCCGACGCACCGTCTACCTAATAATGCCAGCTTCTGTTTTGAGGGCGTCGAAGGCGAATCGATTCTGCTCAATCTGGACATGCTAGGTATAGCAGCTTCTACCGGTTCAGCCTGTACCTCCGGTTCTACGGAACCGTCGCATGTTCTGGTTGCCATGGGCCTGCCTCCCGAAGTCGCCCACGGTAGCCTGCGCCTGACTCTCGGCAAAGAAAATACTGATGCGGACATTGATGTCATTCTTAGCGAAGTGCCGAAGATTGTGGCGAAGTTGCGGAGTTTGCAGGCGTTATGAACTATTATCATCTTGCCAATACTATTGTACACTACTGAGACGCCCCATCACCCATCGACGTGCCTTATGAGCCTCTATATCCACTACTGCTTGCACCAAAGGTCCGTCCAGCAGACGTGGCAGCATAAAACCGCGTAATGGGCCACGCTCGAATATCCGAACCGTCATCTCCTCAAAGCTGAACATTTCCGGCCTACATAAGGCTGCCACCGCCAGAGGATCATGCAGAAATGGTAGCTTCGGGTGCCAACGGGGACGATGTCTTTGCCAGACAGCCAGCAATGTACTGAGCAATTGGCCTTGTGGCGAACCATTATGGTACAATTGCTCTATATCACTTTTTTGTAACTGACAGCGTGTTGTGATATTCCATCCTAGCATTGTGATCGGGATACCTGCTCCCAGAACTATGCGGGCTGCCCTGGTGTCGCTACGGACATTCCATTCAGGAAAAGGATAACCGCTTGTCCCTCCCATCATAATTACCCTTCTTATAGCCATAAACAGACGAGGCTCCATATGTAAGGCTGTGGCAAGATTGGTCAGAGGGCCGATGCAGAGCAAGGTCAGTTGTCCATAATGTGCCAGTGCTGTTTGTACAATCAATTCTGGTCCAGAAAAGGCGCAAATGTTGGGGAAAATAGCTCTATCATCCACAATGGCGGCCTGTGCTGCGCCCGATGGTCGTTGCCTGGGTCGAAGAGGTGTAGCGGCTCCGGCTGCCACAGGCACATCTTCCCGCCCAAAGACTTTCAATATATGTGCTGCCAGACGTGCGCGTAGTGGCGTGTCGCCAAAGACGGTTGTGACTCCTTGCAGGTCGATCTCAGGAGAGCGCAACGCGAGTGCCAGGGCCAGGGCGTCGTCGATATCATCGCCAATATCGGTGTCGATCAGGACAAGCTGTTTGGGGGCGGTTGATTGGCTGGCTCTTTCCTGATGATGCAGAGGCAATTGGTGCATTGTCAACCGGTCCTTTTTTTGTTACAGTGATAGATAAGAGGTTCAGAGGAAGAAGCGGCATGGGTGCTTTTTTTGTAATACTCTATAGACGATCATAACAGGTAGGATCAAACAACAAGAACTAGATATAAGGAATGATTACCAAAATGGATACACTCAAGCGAGAAGTATTGTCACAGCGTGTGCGTCAGGTTAAACCTTCGGGTATACGCAAATTCTTTGATATTATTAATACCATGCCAGATGTTATTTCCTTAGGCGTGGGTGAACCAGATTTTGTCACACCGGCTCATATTCGACAGGCAGGTATTCTTTCCATTGAACAGGGACATACGCGGTATACATCGAACTATGGCATTCTTGAATTGCGCGAAGAGATTGCTGCTCTGTTGCAGCGTCGCTATGGACTGAACTATAACCCCACCAAGGAAATCCTTGTCACGGTTGGGGTCAGCGAGGGTGTAGACCTGACGATGCGTACTATCATTGATCCGGGTGATGAAGTGATCTCGCCTGACCCTGGCTATGTGGCCTACGAGGCCGATATCATCTTTGCCGGTGGTGTCCCCGTGCCTGTTCCTACCTATGCCAAATACGATTTTGCTGTGCGAGCCTCCGAGATCGCTGCTGCTATTACAGCACGTACCAAAATGATCTTGCTTGGCAACCCCAACAATCCAACCGGTGCGGTTGTCCCAAGAGCCGAGCTGGAAGGAATTGCTAAGCTAGCCATTGAACACGATTTGATTGTGGCTGCTGATGAAGTATATAGTCGTTTGATCTACGATACCGAGCATGTTTGCCTTGCCTCTCTACCCGGCATGCAGGAACGCACCGTCTTGCTCGACGGCTTCTCTAAAGCCTACGCTATGACTGGCTGGCGTGTGGGTTATGTTGCGGCTCCGGCTCCTATCCTGGAAGCCATGCTCAAGATTCACCAGTATACCATCATGTGTGCTGGAACTGCTCCCCAGGAAGCCGCCTTGCAGGCCCTGCGCTATGGTGAAAACGATATACAGATGATGCACGCCGACTATGCACGCCGCCGCCGTATATTCGTCGATGGTCTCAATAGTATCGGTTTACCTTGCTGTGAGCCACGCGGTGCCTTCTATGCCTTCCCCTATATCGGTAATACTGGCATGAGCGATGAAGTGTTTTCCGAAAAGCTACTTCTTGAGGAGCAAGTTGCCGTTGTCCCAGGTAGCTCATTTGGGGCGGCTGGTGCTGGTTATGTGCGCTGTGCCTACTGTACGGCCTATAATAAGCTTGAAGAGGCTTTAGTGCGTATTGAGCGTTTCTTGAAGAAGCATGCGCAGACATAACAGGCAAGCATAAAAAGCGGCAGTAGTTGCAACTACTGCCGCTTTTTATGCTTGCCTGTTACTCAGCAATCGGTTCCCACTTCACTCCGCCCCTGTCGCGCTTCAACTCAAATAGGTTGGGCTGGCGCAAGGTCCATGCCGTATAATCCCACATCTCACCAGCATCTTCACCGCGTGGCACAAACTGGATAATTGGGCCATAGAAGCCAACATTTGATCCTTCAAATGCAATTGTCGGTACACCGAAGGCGCGATATCGCTGTACGGCTTCTTGATGATCACCCAGCACATCCTCAATTGTCGTCTCATCTGCCAAAGCTGCATCTACCATACCGACGTCCAGTCCCGCCTGTTGTAAAGCGGTACGCACACCCTCTGCATCACGAATGCTCTGCTGGTGACCATGCTGAGACGCGCCCAGTGCCAGATAGACCTTTTCGACTAATTCATTGCCGCCTATGCGGCGTGCCAGGGCCAGTGTGCGCAGCCCAGCCCAGCCATAAGCGTTTTGATAATCCGGCTCCGTTCCCTCCTTACGGTTAACCACCTCCAGGCTGAAGAAACGCCACGTCACATTGACCGGGCGGACCTTGCGCACCTCACGTACCCAGAGAGCAGTACGCCAGGCTAAAGGGCATAGTGGATCAAAGTGAAAGTTGATTTTTGTAGGAGTTATCGTCTCGTGTGTTGTCAAAGTTCTTGCCTCTTCCTGTATCGTATCTATCCTAATCTCTGCTACTTCATTTTATGAAGTATTGTAAATAGCATACGTTGAGGAACGGGCATATGTCAAGTTTTTGTTGATTCACGGGTGGGGTTCATATTCTTGCGAAGGATGATGACCGCAAGGGTCATCACTACTATACACGAAATACGAGCAGAGGGCGTAGTATAGTAGTGATGACCCTTGCGGTCATCATGAGGCACAGGGCGGTCTTCATGCTCACTGACAAGCACTCAGCTAGTTTTGGCCGTATTTTTCTGCTGAAATGCTGCCAATTTCGCTGGCGTACCTACCACGATAATACTGTCACCTTCCTCAATACGTACCTGGAGCCTGGAGGTGGTAACGAGGCCGCCTGGCTTTTTGAGAGCGACGATGACAGTATCATCACTCAAAGTATCTTGTGCCTCTGTTATCGTATGTCCTAATAATGGAGACGCTGCGGTAAGTACAACTTCCTCAATGGCAAGCTCCATGTTTCCTATGTTGGTGAGTATATCAAAAAATTCGATGACACCTGGTTGAAAGGCTAAATTTGCCATGCGATGCCCGCCAATCGTATAAGGTGAAATTACACGATCAGCACCTGCTAATTTGAGCTTGGCTGCTGTTTCGTCATGGTTGGCTCGTGCAACGATGAAAAGCTTGTCGTTGAGGCTACGTGCGGATAGCGTGATGTAGAGGTTATGTGCGTCATCATCGGTAGCGGCGAGTAAACACTTTGCATGCTGAATGCCAGCCTGTCGCAGCAATTCATTCGTGGTTGCATCTCCTTGCAGGGCTAAATATCCACGTGAGATACAAGCCTGAATGTTTTCTTCTTTCTCGTCTATCATTACGAAAGGCAAATGTGCTGTGTGAAAGTCTTCAGCTATCTTTGTCCCCACACGTCCAGAACCACACACGATATAGTGATTGCGCAAGGCTGCAATTTTCTTATCCATAAGCTGTCTCCGAACTGCCTGACCGAAGTGCCCCTCGATCATATATTCCATGCCCGCACCAAAGGTATAGAGCAGTGAGCCTACTCCCAGAATCATCACGGCGATGGTGAACATGCGACCATATGCAGAAAGGGGATGGACAACCAATCCCACTGTGGTCATCATACCAATAGCCGTGTACAGTGCATCGACAAACGAAAGTTGCTCGATCAGCATATAGCCTACTGTCCCCAACACAAGTACACCAAGTACCAGGAACAAGGCGATTCGCAAATGACGAAAAGACGCTGGAGCCTCCATAAGGCCTCAACTTTCATGATGCTTCCATTTTGGATACCCCTCGCCGATCACGGCGGGGGTACTTGACTATATTCGATCACCGTCCCCATACTCTGGCAATATGCTAGTAAGCGTGAGAAATACGGTAACCCTTCAAGAGCCTGAGCGCAGCCCACCACAATCAGCTTGCGTTGTGCGCGAGTCAGGGCCACATTGAAGCGGTGCGGATTCGTCAAAAACTCTCTCTGTAAACTCTCAGGTTCTGGCATTTGGGTTGTCGCAAACGACATGATAATTACCATACGCTCGCCGCCTTGGAATCTGTCTACTGTATCAACGCTCAGTGGGGTGTTTGATGGCAGAGCCGACCAGTTACTTACACTATCATCGCTGAAAAGGTGACGTCGGATATTCGCCACCTGCGCTCGATACGGTGCGATAATACCAATATCCTGCTCTATGATACCCCGTGCTAGCAATCCCCGTACTATATCGCGTACAGCATGTGCCTCAGCATCGCTGCTTTTCAGTCCTGCCCCCTTTTCCTGGAGACCTACATCCACGAAAACCAGGGGATATTCAGGCTGGAGAGCTTGCCCGATCTGCCTTCTTTCTGTCTGTAGCCATTGACCTTTGGTGGCGATCTCCAGCACGCACCGTGCTACAGTCGGTGCCGCCTCCAATTTATTCTCGTAGAAGACCCGCGACGGGAAATTTGATATCCAGCGATTCATCCTATATTGCACCCGTAAGGATACACATGCACTCTCTGCCTCAAGATGTTCTTGACGATAGCTATCATCTCGTTGCTTCAAATAACTGAACAAAGAGTCGGCCAGACCTTGCTCGGCCGCCTCTTTGCTCAATACCAATGGTGGTAGCTGTTTCTCATCACCGACCAGAATAAAGCGTTTCGCCAGTCGCAAGGCACCCAGGATCGATGGAATAGTCAATTGGCTGGCCTCATCAACAATGGCCACATCGAATTGTAGAGGAGGTGGCTCGGTAGTATGCTCGGTTCCATTTGAGGTCTGAGCTGCGTATTTTTCCGATGACCATGTTGCTGTTGTCGAGGCTACTACTGGCATCTTACGTAAGATATCGCGCACGCTCTCTTCTTCAACCAGATTTTTTAACAAGCGTTGCTCCACGTCTCCATGCACACCCCGATCATGCCCCAGACGTACATACATGTGAAAACCTTCGGTATCCAGTCGTTTGAGCATATTATCAACCGCTTGATTGGTGAAGGCGGCCAGCATCACTCGCTCTCCTCGCGCACATAACCGCTTCACGATCTCGGCAATCACACTAGTCTTTCCTGTACCTGGTGGCCCCTGGATTAACAGGTAGTCTTGCATCTGTAGTGCTCGCTCAACAGCAAGATTCTGTTCTGTATTAAAGCTGGCACGTGGAGCAACCGTTTTCTGCTCAAAGCGTGGCCGTATTTTGCCTGCTACGAGTTGTCGCAAGTGAACATCGGCCTGCAACCAGCGGAACAGGTTTTGCACTGTGCGTATATGTACAATATTTGTCTCGTGCCGATCAAGCAAACTGGGATGTGCAATTAATTCTGGAGTCCATACTCGTACCCGTTCCGCGCTGATCTGCTTGATTGTTCCTGTCACTACCTCACCTGTGATGGGATTGCCGTCGCTGAGCAAAATTTCATCGCCCTCGCGCAATTCCGATGTGTTGCTACACAGAAAATCCTGTTCCCATTCGCCACGTCCCGTTGGCTCAGGCTTCCCCAGAGGCTGCAAATTACCGAGAGCATTGCCGCGCTCAATGCGCTCCTCAACGGATATCTTCCACAACAATGCCTGCTGTTGCTCTCCCTCACGTTCTTCGATGTGCAACAACCAGTAGTATTTGGCAAAAAATGCCTTTTCTTCTTCATTGAAACAAGAACGTGGTGCCAAGACACCACCTGACGGGCGACCACAAGGGTCCCCACCACCCATCCACTCCGCCCCCGCCCCTACGCGCTTCTCTGCTTGTTCCTCTTGTTTATCAATTGCTGGTGGCTGCCAATCCAAGAGCCATGAAACTTGCTGGCACTGATCGAGCATGGTACATTTGGTGCAACGTGAAGGTCCCGGCGGTGCCGATGGTGTTCCCGTAATATGACTCAGAACGAGCATGCTGCGCGATTCATTGACCCTCTGGATGTCGCGGATCGTAGGCTCGATCCCGAACGTCTGTGCCTCCCCTGGCGTTCCGCTATAGAGCAATGTTCCTCGCGCTTTCTTCATCTTTGAGTCGCGTCGCACTGCTAGCAATGCGTGGTATCCTTGTACTTGCCAGCGATGGCTCGACCTGGGCAAATTGCCTGTTGCTCCACCAGTTTTCAATTCAAGCAATTGATGGCGATTGGACTGTTGCCATAGTACATCCAGTCGTCCCCGCAAACCTATCTCAGGAGCCAGCAAAAATGTCTCGGCTCGCACCACATTTTCGTTGCGTTGCCCATCTGGCTCTGCTGTACCTTTCGTAGAACCCACTGGTAGGTCCCAGAGCGTTGAGCTCTGCTTTTGATACCATGTAGCCAGACTTTCGAGATGAGGTGACACGTCTGCACGTATATCCTCAGATGGCACATTGGCTAAGGCTAAGTCAATGCGGCTCTGCTCAAGGGCTTGCTCAAAATGCCGGTACAAGATGGCTTGGGGCGTCTCCAATCCTTGCTGATCATGCCCCTGCATCAACTCGCCCCGATCGTGTTCTTTGAGCAATTCTTTGAAACAGTGATGCACAAGGTTACCGCGTATCGTCGCTGCCGAAGTTGTGGAAGGCACCAGCCTGTGTAAAAGATATTGGCGTGTACAATATTCTGCGTGATTGAGGTCGGTGATGTTGAGAACGACATCAGGCTCCAATACAGCCAGTGTATACGAATTGGCTGTATACGCCTGCCTGATCTGTCCGTTATACTCAACAATGTCCGGAGGGGAGGGAAGATGATACAAGCGTATCGTCACCTGGTATATGGCTTTACCCCGTTCGCGTAGCTCTTTTATCAAAGTATGATAATAATGATGAGGTAAACGTACCTCAACTTGCTCCGTGCCAACATCAAGAACGAGCGTAGGAAATTTCTCCCCATTGATGTTCCGCTCAAAAGCGTTCCGCAAACGTCCCTCAAGTTGTCGAACCGTACAGGTATGACGCGGATCGAGCACACATAGAAAACATTCCTGCCTGCCGTCGGCTGGCTTTTCCGTGTCGTGTATAGTCATTGCGCTCTCCCGCTCCTTCAAACGCTTTTAAAAGAAGTGTACGCGGAGAACAAAGTTTCGTCAATAGAGCTATGACCTTGGATGCGGTTCTTTTTTAGGGTTGTGTTGCAAAAACATTTTTCTGCGTTTTCATTGATTTTCTCGACGAGAAATTATTTTTGGCCTTCGTCCGGTAATTCCCTACCAGTAAAGTGCTGCTCATTTGGCTTTTCAAGAGATTCTATGCCTATGTATTCTTAGATAGGACGCATCGAGAAAACAACGATTTCGTCGAGAAAATATGGTAGAATGAAAGGAGAGTTTGTGTTTGTGCAGAGGGGAGCAGTGCATGACTGACTCAGTGCGTATGGATGCTCGACTCGCCAGAAGAATTGGTGAGAAAAAGAAGAAGCTTGATGAGTACCGGCCGCTCGATTCGGCAATTAGTCGGCGATTGAACGAGGATTTCCGGATCGAGACCACGTACCATTCCAACGCTATCGAAGGCAATACGCTGACTCTGGCTGAGACAGAAATGGTCCTTGAATACGGTATGACCATTGATGGTCACCCGCTCCGAGAACATTTGGAGGTCACGAACCATGCCAAGGCATTTGATGCCATGGAGAGCCTCATGAGGAATCCCATCGATATGGAGACCGTGCTTTTTCTCCATCGTGTGGTCAAGGCTCAAATTGATAACGACGCTGGGCAGCTTCGCACCATCCCGGTACACATTCGTGGGGCCGGTTTTACGCCTCCTCCCGCCAGGGATGTCCCTCTGTATCTCGCACAGTGGGTACGCTGGTTGCAGAGTGATCAGGCATTTCGTTATGAGCCCGTGACACGAGCAGCGATTGCCCATTATGACTTTGAGAGCATCCATCCCTTCGTCGACGGCAACGGCAGAGTCGGCAGACTCCTGCTCAACATCATGTTGATGCAGGATGGATACCCGCCTGCATTGGTCCTTCGCGATTGGCGGTACCGCTACATCCAGGCACTACAGCAAGCCTCAGCAGGCGACTATCAAGCCATCATTGACATCGTAGGACAAGCCGTTGAACTCAGCCTTGATCGCTACCTGCAAGCCTGTACAGACGCCACATCGCATCTCTTGCCCATGAAAGAGCTGGCACCGATCTTCAATACCACTGTGGATTACCTGGGGCAGCTTGCACGCACGGGCAAGTTCGGGGCCCAGAAACGAGGTCTTCACTGGTATGCCACGGTAGAGGCTGTCGCAAAGTACTTCCATGAGGCCCAGGAACAACCGCGTGGCCGTCCTCGCAAGAAGCAATAGAGGGCGGTTGTGGCTTACTTGAGAAGGTGCGACACTGAGGCGCATTTGCATAAACGATACACAGAAGAGGTAACATCCATGCACAACGCACCCATCCGTACGCTCACCCTTGGCCTTGCCCAAGCTCACCCTATCCCGCTAGAGGTCATCGCACATGCTGGCACTTTCTTACAACGCGCAAGTATACGCTATACCGAAGCTGGCTATGAAGTTCAGACTGTGCGCCTCTCTACTCGTCCTATTTTTGATGATCTTGCCGACTGGTCACCTGCTGCCTTGCTCAACTATGTACAGGAACTGCAAGGCGTCCTGGATAATCTTGGCCTTACCTTTTGTTCGTTAGGTCCTGCACAGGTTGCTCGCCCGAATTTTCCATTGGAACGTCTGAACCTGGTAGCCGATCTGCTTGCCTCTACCAGTGCCTTCAATGCGACGGTACAACTGGCTTCACCAGTTTATGGACTCCGTACTGAAGCCGCTCTCCCCACGGCTCGTATTATGCAACGCTTAGCACAGGAAACAGAGGAAGGCTTTGGCAATTTCCGTTTTGCCATGCTTGCCTGCCTCGAACCTGGCAGCCCCTTCTTCCCTGCTGCCTATCATAGTGGCCCAACCAGCCTCTCACTTGGTTTACAGGGAGCCGGTATTCTCAGATATGCTTTACAGAAATTTCGTGTAGCCATGGAAGATAAAACCACAGCGCTAGATTTGTTCCAGGTGAGCGAGAGAGTGAAAGCTGCTCTGGTTGACTATGCCAGCCCTATCATCGTAATGGCGCAAGAACTGGCTACTGAGGAAAGTATATTATTTGGAGGCATTGATCTCTCACCGGCACCTATGGGGGAAGATAGTATTGTGAGGGCTATGGAGCTATGTGGTTACGGTTTTGTTGGTATGCCGGGAACGTTAGCGGTTGCCTCTGCTCTTACCACTGCTCTGAAAAGCACAGCATTGCCTACCTGCGGCTATTGTGGTCTGATGCTCCCGGTGTTAGAGGATGCGGTTTTGGGTCAACGCTGGCAGGAAGGGTTGGTCAGTGCCCATCAATTGCTGCTCTATTCAGCTGTTTGTGGCACCGGACTGGATACATTGCCGCTTCCAGGCGATATGCCAGCAGAAGAAATAGCTCGTCTGCTTCTCGATGTCGCTACACTGGCTTTGCGTTTGCACAAGCCCCTCTCGGCCCGGCTCTTTCCTGTGCCAGGGAAACGCGCCGGTGATTATACCACTTTTACCTCGCCTTATTTAACCAATACGCAAGTGCACTGAAGAGAGACGAGCTACGCCCTCTGGGCTGCATGTAGAGGAACGTGGCTCCTCTCTTCTATAGACGTTTCATCTGCGATTACCCCAAAGAACATCCATGACGTCATCGTACGAACGTTTGACGCTATCATAAAGGCTGGCATTCTCGATAGCTAGAGCGGCAAGGCTGGCAAGTACTGTCATGAACTGGATATCATCCTCATGGAAAGTTGTTTGCTCGCTAGTATATACACGCATGACGCCGATAGCTCTGCCATGCACCTCTAGCGGTACACACAGCACAGATACCAGCCCTTCTCGCTTAGCGGCGTCTTGGTACTGGAAACGACTGTCTGTACTCACATCGGGAATAATTACAGGTGTGCCGTGTAAGGCCTCGCTATCAATCGGGCTACGTTCCACCTCTATCGGTCCTTTAGCAAGATAGCCCTCGCTCAGGCCGAAGAATGCGCCAAGCTGGAGTTGTCCAGTACGTGGATCAAGCAGGCGCAAGGCACACGCTTTCACCTGCATGGCCTCCGCCGTACTCCTGACGATACTCTGTAATACCGGCTCTAATTCCAGGCTTGATGAGAATGTCAACGCTGCCTGATGCAGGGCTGTATAGTAATCCTTATGGGTACGCGTCGAAATATTTGCCGACGAATCTGTGGTCATGAGTTTAGCCCTCCCGTGCCAACCTAACAGTGTCAGTATATCAGCTATTCTTCTGCTCCTGGTCTTGCACAACCCACACGCGGCATGGTGCGTTTAACAGGACATAGGGTACAGTTTTGCCTAGCTCGCTATGGGCCTTGTGTGAGTCTCGTACGAGACCAAGCATAATCAGCGCACATGCATGATCTTTTGCTTCGTCTACGATAGCCGGGCCTGCATCGCGGGCCTGCACCACTTCTGCCATCGCTTCGCATCCTGCTTCCTCAGCAATAGCTAAAGCCTCTGTTAACAATTTATCGGCATGCTCAGATTCTTTGGTCAGCACTGCCTTCAAGGGTAGTGTGCGCGGAACTTCAATTACATGTACCAGATGAACCTTCCGCTTGGCTTTTTTTGCCATCAGGCATGCCAAGCGTACCAGTTCATTATCCAATTTCTTGCCTTCAACGATAACAGCGATATCGCCAATGGCTCCCACACCGGGTGCAACTTTCGCTGGTTCGGTCTCTTCTTTACTTCTGCGCCATAAATGAACCATGATGTTTCTCCTCCTGGTGGAGAATGATAAACAGCATCATCAAGCATTCTTCTGTGTTCGGCATGTTTCATGCAGATCGTCGTTGATGCATTCCACACAGGACAATAAATTCTACAACGTACAATTGGTAGCGTCAACATCCCATGAAAAAAGCAGCGACCCCTTCGAGGATTTCGCTGCCTCCTTCGTCTACTAGGCTAGTCCGGCTCAATCGTTGCTGTCAGCCCGTAACTCATTAACCGTTCTTGATAAAATTCAGCGGTTTCTTTTGGGCAGATCGCCGCTGTTGCACTTCCAGTCAGATGTGCCATCAGCATGATATGCTCGGCCTCTGGCTGCGACAGGTTGTTGATCGAATGGAGGAGTACGAAGACCACGTAATTCATTTCATTGTAATCGTCATTGTGTAGCACCACTCTGTATGGTGGCAGGAACTTCGTGCGCAGCCGTATCAGCTCATCCGTTTGTGTTTGAAGCTGGGGTCCTGCAAAAAGCTTCTTCGACATAATCATAACGAGCAAACTCCATATAATAGGGATAGAAAATTTCTTTCAGAAACTTCTATCTCCATTGTAGTTGAAGCTCCTACAGATTACTAGCTTTAGGGAAAACAGTCCTACTACCTCTTCTTAAATACCTGTTTATTCTACGCAATGTTTCGACTAAACGTTTCACAATTTTGCCGCCAGCGTGACCTTATGGATTTCTGCCTACGCTGCGATCAATTTTGCCCTGGTTGGTTAGCAAAATTGCTCGTGCTCGTGACTTGCGTGCTACATTCTCAGGATCAAGCAGGCGTAATGCCACTACTCTCAAATCTCCCTCTCCCACTGTTGGGCTTGCACTGGGGGCGGGGGCTTTGCTGGTATTCTGCCCAATCGCTCCACGCACTGGCCCCCGCCGTAATAGACCAATCACTGCTCCTAAAATGACGCCGACGATTACACCGGCAATCGTCGCTGGCAGCTCCGGTATGGCCACAAAAGCAAAGTGGGCCACGAACATCAATATGCCCAGCACCAGACCGAAGATAACAGCTAGCAGGACGACGAGTACGAGATTGGGGCCTCGCCGCGAGGTTTGCAGAAAAACGGCACTTCGCTCACGGTTTGGCCCATGTTCACGGAACTGCCCTGCCTTGGCGACATCTGCTGGTAGGCGGAAGACTTCCTCGTTGCCGAATCCCTCCTTATGCAGCTTATTCTCAGCCGCTTCAGCTTTTGTTTCATCGTTAAAAACTGCCAACAGGTCGTAGTCGGCGTGTTGTTGTTGCTGTTGTTGTGGCATGAAAAATAGCTCCCGCAAAAAGACTAAATGTTGGTCTCACAATCTATTATAGCAAACTCAAGAGGAGAAAGGCAGTAGCAAGGCAGCTCTACCTTACTACTGCCTTTCTCCTCTTGGATTTATTTCTGTTGCAGTGTTTCTAATAACTGTGCAATTTCGCGGCGCACACGCTCATTGCTGGTCACCTCAGCATGCACCTTTTCATAGCCATGTAAGATCGTGGTGTGATCGCGCCCGCCCAATGCATGGCCGATCTGGAAGAGGGAGGTATGGGTCTCCTCACGTAGCACATACATGGCTACCTGACGTGGCCATGCGATATCCCGATCACGCTGCTTGCTTTTTAAACGTTCTAGCTCAACATTATAGTAGCGACAAACACCAGCTAGCACCTCATCCAATGTTAAGGTCAAGGATATCTTCGTTTCTGTGTACAGGTCTTCCAATGATCGCACGGCCAGACTGATAGAGAGCGGCTCATCGTGCAGTGTTGCATAGGCCAGCACACGATTGAGTGAGCCTTCAAGCTCGCGCACACTCTTACATTCGGGTCGCGCAATATACTCGATTACCGAAGTGGGTACTTTGAAGTGCAGCGATTCGGCCTTCGAGCGTAAAATTGCCAATCTGTGTTCATACTCCGGAGGTTGAATATCCGCTAACAAGCCCCATTCAAAGCGCGAACGTAGGCGATCCTGTAAGCTATGAATGGCCTTGGGTGGTCGATCACTCGTCACAATAATTTGTTTATGGGCATCGTAGAGTGTATTGAAGGTATGGAAAAATTCCTCTTCGGTTGACTCTTTGCCAGCGATAAACTGAATATCATCTACGAGCAGAATGTCGATCTGGCGATATTTCATGCGAAACTCTTCAGTCTTCTGATAGCGAATAGCGTTGATAATCTCATTGGTAAATTTTTCCGAGGTCACATAGAGTACATTCAGACCGGCTGCCTCACCCAGATGTCCAACAGCGTGCATCAGGTGTGTTTTGCCTAGTCCTACGCCTCCATAGAAAAAGAGTGGATTGTAGATACGCCCTGAATTTTCGGCGACCGCTTGCGACGCGGCGTGTGCTAACTGGTTGGATTTGCCTACGATAAAAGTGCTGAAGGTATAACGTGGATTCAGCAAACTCACACCTTCGCTGCGAAGTGGCGTTGAAGGATGGTCTTGTGTGGGCCCCGCGTTCTCTGTACTCCGATGGGCTATAGGACGGGTAGTGCTGGGAGCTAGTGAATGCATGGCAATAGGAGTATTGGGTGGTTCACCATAACTATCGGGTCGGCTGTGCTGTTTCTCATGCTCTAAAGGTACGGGATGATTTTTAGGTAGACGATATGGTCTCCGCGTGGGTGCGGGAATGCTTTCATCTAATAAGCTCTCCCCTTGTTGAGGAGCAGCCTCTTTAGCCACCACAAATTGGACTTCTACTGTGCTGTCTGTAATGTCTGCAAGAATGGAACGAATAGTCTCAACGAAACGCCCTTCCAGGTGCGCTTTAGCAAATGTGGTGGGAACATACACAGTAAAAATCCCATCCTGGAATGAATGGGCCGAAGTACCCTGAAACCAGGTGGTAAATACTGCTGATTGGACTTTTGTCTGCAGTCGCTCTAGCGTGGTTTGCCAGATTTGTTTTGCATTCACACACAACCTCTTGGAAACATTGCGTAACGCTTGGCCCATTCGTGCGTTCTATATAATAGGTAGTATATGTAATAAACAAGTAACCAGACAGAAAAAGCTATCACCATAGATACTTTTTTGAGTGGCAAAGGACATAGTAGCATTAAATTAAGATGCTGTAAAGTCCTCTTTTCGCATCCGCTATGACATATTTGACTACATTTTGAAAGGCAGTTATGTATGCTTGTACCACAAAGTTCTGTTTTCGTAGTGCGTTGGCGGCTCACGTGGCTCTCTTTAGCTCTAAATCTCTGCTTTGCCAGCTTCTTGCTGGTATCATGCTCAGGGCCCAGTTTTGGTGGCGGTACTGGAAGTCCATCCGCTACTATTGTGGCAACCCCTGCACAGCTGCCCTTAGCTAAGTTACACTGGTGTAGTAAACCGCTCATCCTTTTTCGCGATGAACATGCACCCATAACCAGTACTCCTACCACCTCAAGTAGCACGCCTGCGGCAACCGCGACAGCCAGTGGCACACCAGCCACGCCGACTAGTCCTACCCCCTCTGCTGGTACGCCAACTACAGTTACTGACTGGTCGCAAGTGAAGCCAAACCTGGGTTTCACCGTCTTCTTACCCGCGGTGTTGCCGAGAGGAAGTTGTTTGGTTAGTGCTTCAGGTACCGTGCATGATCCCATTTTCGGAGGTAGCTTTATCATCGGTTACCTCTTACCCAACAGTAACCCGGTCAGTCTATCGGAAGCACCTGTACGTTCAAATAGTCCGCAATTTCAGTGTACCTCGGCCAAAGGTGACACGGGCAGTGCAAGTGAAGCCAACATTCGGGTACCCAGTAGTTCTGCTACGCCTGCTGCTACTGCCAGCCCAACCCAAACACCCATTTTGTTGTGTACAGGTGTACGTGATAACACTAATGTCGTTTTTTCAGGACGTGGTACCGAAGTATCTCTCAGGCAGTTTTTCGATACCTTACAACCTGATGTTGAATGGGTACCAGTCTCATAGACGCCTTACGCATTCTTCTGATATAATAGCATCAGTTTTGCGTATCATAATGTACGAGAGTACCTAAGTAGATACGGTACCTATAGTACTAGGGAGGAATCTTCTTCATGAATGCAAGTACATGTCCCTATTGTGGGGCCGAGACGCGGCCTGGGGATAATTTTTGCTTGAACTGTGGCAATCGCCTGCTTCCTGCAACTCCCTCATCTCAGCAGGCGCAGCCTGTCATGGGTGGCGACTCCACCATTCCGGCTCAAGAGGGATGGGCTCAAGCATACCAGAGTTCAAATTCTGCACCTTCCTCTTCCGGTGCCACTTGGTCCGCTGATCCAAGTGCCATGACGCTGGCCAGTAAGGATGAGGAACCACCAACTATCCGTGGTGACTCACAGGCAACCCTATCGTCTTCTACTGTTCAGGCTACCATGGAACGTTCGGCCCGCTTTGTCCTGCGAGCCGAGAATGGTGATGTCTTAGCCGAATATCCACTGGAAAAACCCGAAATTTCTATTGGTCGCGCTCCCAACAGCGACATCTTGCTCTCAAAAGACAAACTGACCTCGCGCCGCCATGCCACGGTTCGCTATGAAAATAGTTCCTATGTTCTCTATGACGAGCGCAGTGCTAATGGGACGTATGTCAATGGTCAACAACTTGAAGAGATGGCTCCCCGCACTCTTCAGGATGGCGATCATATCGGTATCGGCGAACACGAACTGATTTTCCATGGCCCCGGCTCCACGACTTCTCATGAACATGAGGACGTGGCTGACTTACCCACTATCGCGGTACCATACAATCCCTCGGATATGACCTATGGAACTCGTGACGAGAGTATGGCAACATCAGCTACCAGCGATGATTTCAGCACGCGTTCTATGGAAAATGGAGCGGCACCTGTACCCAAGATGGACGAGATACCTTCGACTCCACCCGTGGTATCTCCGCCGGGCACACCTTCAACATCACCTGAAACAGGAGCAACATCTATGCCTTCATTAAATGAGCCAACTATGAGTATGCCCTCAAAATATGCATCTGCCAGTGAGTCGGCAGCGACCAGTACACCCTCGGCGAATGCATCTGCTAATGGGCAAGCAGCACCCACTCCCTCATCTGTCGCATCGGGGACAAGTACGGCTCTTACTTTTAACCGCCTTACTAGCGTGCCTCAACCATCTGTACCGGATATTGCACCCTTGCTGGCTTCCCTGTCCTCCCTTGATGGACAGGTGATGTCCCTACAAGAGCAATTGAAGGCTACCCAGGAAGCGGTACGCAATCATGATGCTGATGTGGCTCAGGTTGCAGGTCAATTGCGTGCGGCCATACGGCGCGTCTCTGAGCGTATGGATAACACAATTGCTGATGTGGCTCGTAGCCGCGAAGCTCTGGCATGGACCGATCTGCTTCAACTCATGGATGATGTCCAGAATAACCCACGTGACATCGAATATGTCAGTAAACTGGGTCGCAAGGCGCGTGAGTTAAACAAAGTCTTCCAGATTCATCAAAGTGTGCTCAATACGCTTGCCGAATGCAATAGTTTGCTGCGTGGCTTGATTGGAGAGGAAAAGTAGCAGGTACGGCATCCTGTGCTAGCAAGATGGCACTCCACTAGCAATGGAGTGCCATCTTGCTAGCACAGGATGCAAGGTTTTACATATGCAAAAACAGATATATGATGCCATTGTCATCGGTGCGGGGCTGGGCGGGTTGCTCAGTGCTGCACAACTAGCACAGCGAGGCAAGCGGGTCGTCGTGCTAGAACGCCTGCCACATAGTGGTGGACGCTTTACCGCTAAAACATTTCAAGGGACACAAGTCAGTACAGGGGCCGTGCATATGGTTCCCTTTGGTAGCAGTGGCGTATTGGCGCATATGCTACGTCGCCTGCATATTCCTCATCGGTTCTTTGATGCCGATGTTTTCGCCTCGTTTCATGTGCATGGCAAACAGGTATCCTCACGCGGCTTACTTGGTGTCTACAAATTCCTGGGGCCACACCAGTTCTGGTGGTTTCTTCGCCTGGGTTACCTCATGTTCTTCCATCGCCTACCTGAGCATGAGCGCAATGCTCCCTTTGATGTATGGCTTGCACAACATATTGATACTTCCCATAACCGCGAATTAACCGCCTTCTTCGAGCGCATCTCGCGTTTTGCCCTCAGCCTCGAACTCAGCCAAGTGACAACTGGTGAGGTTATTCAGACGACTAAAAATATGTTGCGTTATGGTGCGCCTGGCATTGTGGCCGGTGGTTGTGCTGCCCTTACCTCAGAACTGGAGCGATGGCTTCTTGAGCAGGGCACGGCTCTCTATCTGCACCACGATGTGTTACAAGTCTTCGCCGAAGACGATGTGGTAACAGGAGTTCGTGTGCGAAATAAAGCGAGCGGCGAAGAGATTGTTTTTCATGCCCCTCTCGTCGTCAGTGACATTGGCCCACGTGCCACCTCTGCTCTGCTTCACAACCGGCAGATCAAACAAGCTGACGTACTGAAAAAAGCTGTAGGGAGCGAGTACACTACTCAATTTCCTACACCCACCTCTGTCTCCCAAGCAGAACAGAAGCTCCCAGAAGCCATTGGCCTCAAAGTGCATATCCTCAGTGATGTCTCTCTGATTCCGCACAAAGGGATTATGTACTGCTTGGATACCCAGCGTATCGCTGGTATGGTGCAGCCTACCAACTGTGATCCACGTTTGGCTCCCCCTGGCAAGCATCTCTTAATCAGCCATCAGGTTATTCAGAGCAACAACATCGAAGAAGAGAAAGCTCTGGCCCTTGCCGATCTGCGCCAGATGTTTGGTGAAACTTTTGAGAAGCACTGTCGCATCCTCACCATGAGTGCCTATCGTGGGGAATGGCCCGTAAATCGTCTTGCTCAGGGCGATGATGTTACTCCTCAAACATCGGTACAGGGACTCTATCTTGTGGGAGATGCCGTCAAGCCATCAGGCTATCTCATGGTCGAAGGCGTAGCCCAGAGTGTCAATTCCTTGCTTGATCTGCTTGATGACATCAAAGAGGGCGAAACTGAAGGCCCACCTGGTGCGCCACGTATCCGTCGCCAAGGCATTCGGCACTCTCATCGCAATGCTCCTGCTCGCCCCTCTCGCCTCAACGTCTTGCGCTGGCTGTGGGAAGCTCCGGGCAACGCTTCAAAATTTTCAAGGAAACGCTACTCTGCATGAACATAACCAACCATAACTCTCCCTACTATCTCATCGCCGGAGGTACGCCTCTCCATGGGGAGGTGAGCATTAGTGGAGCTAAAAACGCCGTCACTAAATTAATCATTGCCTCACTCCTCACCCAGGAGCCGTGCCTACTGCGCAATGTGCCTCTCATTGGAGACCTTGAACTGACATTAACTCTCTGTCACGATATGGGGGCCAGGATAGGTCTGGATGATCATACGCTCGCTATTGCGACACCGCAGGTCTCCTGTTCCACAGTCTCGACTGAAATAGGTGGCCTCAATCGACTGGCGATTATCACGGTGGGGCCGCTGCTGCATCGTTGTGGAGAGGCAGATATTCCCATGCCAGGCGGTGATCGCATTGGGCCGCGTCCCCTCGATTTTCACATTAATGGACTACGCCAGATGGGTGCCGAGGTTATTGAGCAAGAGCGACGCTATTATTTCCGTACTATGAAACGTCTGCACGGAGCCACAATCCGGCTGCCTTTCCCCAGTGTGATGGCAACCGAAAATTTCCTTATCACGGCTTCCCTGGCCGAAGGCGTCACTATCATTGACAATGCGGCTCTGGAGCCAGAGATCATCGATCTCATCAAATTTCTGCAAAAGATGGGGGCAATCATCGAACTCAAAGTTGACCGTCGCATTGTCGTAGAGGGCGTAGAGCGTCTGCACGGAGCTAGTCACACCTTGTTAAGTGATCGTAATGAGGCGGTTTCTCTGGCCGTTGCCGCTTATCTGAGCAAAGGCAATGTCTACCTACATGGGGCGCAACAAGATACCCTGCTCACCTTCCTCAACACGCTCTCAAAGATGCAACTACGCTTCGAGATCGACGATGAGGGCATTCGCTTCATCGGCGATGGACTACGCCCGCCACCGGCTATTGCCTTGGAGACCGACGTTCACCCCGGCTTCATGACCGACTGGCAGCAACCTTTCACCGTTCTGCTCACACAGGCTGATGGGATGTCGGTTGTTCACGAAACGATCTATGAAGATCGCTTCGGCTACACCTTCGCTCTCGAAGAAATGGGCGCACATATCGGTCGCTACACCAAGTGTCTTGGTGAAGTGCAATGCCGCTTCCGTGAAAAGCAGTATGTGCATAGCTGTGTCGTACGCGGTCCCACCCCTCTCAGGGGTACATGCTTAGCAATGCCTGATATTCGTGCTGGCTGCTCCTATATCCTTGCCGCTCTCTGTGCCGACGGCATTTCTGAGGTATATGGCATTGAACATATCGAGCGCGGCTATGAGAAGCTAGATGAGAAGTTGAGGATGCTGGGTGCGCAGATTGAGCGTGTGGAGTGAGCCGTCTGCCCCTTTCTACCCCGACCAGCTTGCCCTCACCTCGCGCAACTGCTCAGACGTCAAGATGCGGAACAGGATCAGCAAATTTTCCAGATCATATTCCAAACCAAGGGAATGCAGTTCCTGGCGGATGCGGCCGAGTGCGCTAATCTGGGTCGTCGTAATCAATCCGTAACTCACCAGACTAGCTGCCAGCAATTGATCGGGAGTGAGCAGTTTGAACATCAGCAGAATTTCGCCAAGCTGGTAGTTCATATCGACGCCGCGCAGCATGCGTTGAATACCATGGGCAACCTCCAGGCGATTGTGAGGGACAAGATGCCCTTCGAGAAGGACACTACCCAGCGAGCGAGTGGCACGACCGTGAAGGACCTGTGGTTGTGGCGGTGGCGGTGAGGTCATCGGTGGCAGGCTTTGCACGATGTCGAGCAAAAGGGCATTATCAGGAGCTTTATACGAAGACTCAGTCATGGCTGTATTCTGTGAGGCGAAGGCCCGCATGTGTTCTATCAGCGCATCATCATTACCGCTATCCTGTGTCGGTGGCTCGTTGAAGGGAAGAGAGAAAGAAAGAGAGGTATCTGTCGTCTCTGTGGCCTCTACAAAAAGCTGGTCAATGGCCTCTTCCAGGGTAGAGGATGGCCTGGGAGTTGCTGCCAGAGTTTTGGTAGGAGTTGGTGTAGCTAGCGTTGGAGCAACTGTGGGCGTAGGTGGCACCACTTGCGCAGAGGCCGAAGTTGCGGGTGTCGCTGTGGCTATCGACATCAATGTTGGTGCAGCCTGCTGAGCATGATAACTTGCCTCATCTGCACGTTTCATATTGATAGCAGGCGGGCTATCGCCCTGCCCTTGCCCGCCGATGATACGTTCGCTAGGCATGTCTTGAATAGGCGATGCGCGTAAAGGCATGGCACTGATGGGCGACATGTCATAGGGACGCACGCGCTGCTGGAACGCTGTATCATCCTGGAATGGATCATCCGGCGCATTCTCCAAATCCTGGGCTGTTTCGTTCAATGTGGAAGGAAGCCGCTCTAGTAACATCCGTGATAGCTGGGCCAAGCCAGACTCTGGGGCTGAGGGTGCATCACTCAGAGAGCGTCTTGTCTGACTGTTCGCGGCAGGCTCAGCAACCAACGGTGTAGAAGAAGAGGGTGTGGGAGCGGGCTGATTCATACTTCCCTGTTGCCCATTACGTGCCGACCAGTTTATTTCTTGTGCCGAGTGGTGTTCTTTAGGAGGTGTTTGTCCATTGCTGGAGCCGCCGCTATCACGCCCCGTACTCCACGAACGCTGATTAGGATAGATAACCGCTCGAATTTTGTCTGTTGGATTTACTGTAGGAGCGGTGCTACGTCCAGAACTAGCAGGAACAGAGAGAGCTGAAGGATTGGTGGAAGAAATTTCCCCCTGAGCTATATTATCGGCAGTGGCTGGTATGGCCGGAATAGGTGCAGTAGCTTGCCCAATCTGTGGTGAGCTGGTATAGGGATTTGCTGTAGAGCGATACATTGTGCCTGGGTGAGATACGACAATGCGTGAGCGAATGGCATTGACCATGTTGATAATACCCAGCATCCCGTCTACTTCCATATCGGCCAGCACGCTATGCGAACGCTCTTCAGTATCCTCGCTGCCAGGGCCGTAGCCAGCAATATTGGTACAGTGGAAGGTAAATACCTGTACGCCGCGTCCTCTTCGTTGCGTATCCAGCGCAACCCAAAATTCCCGTCGTGCTGCGGCAGCCTGGGCCAGATTGACCAATACCAGCCGTACAGGATAGCGAGCAATGGCATCGAACACCTCGACTGCCGTGCGTGCAGCGTGGCATTCATAGCCAACCTGTTGTAATTCATTGGTTAACAGGCTGACGAATTGCTGATCTCGTTCAAAAAGAAGAATATGCGGTGTTCCTGTATTGATGTTCATAACCGATGCTCCTACCAAGTATTGCATACGTCCGGCCTATAAAGTTTGCAACATGCAATTGGCATTGCGTTTGCGTAGGCTAGTATAGCATATCTTACCCCATCTGTGATAGCAAATGGGACTATTGACATATATTGATGAAGAGGGTATTAAACTAAAGTAAGCTGATACCTGGTAAGAGGTACGGCTATGGCTGTTTCCGACGCTCTCTATTTGAAGGGGCATATGTCATGGATCAAACTTTGTCTACTTCCGTGTCTCGTTCGGTTATTGCTCTGCTAACCGATTTTGGTTTGGGTGATGGCAATGTAGGGGTGATGAAGGGAGTCATTGCTGGTATTGCACTCGATGCACACATTATTGATATCACGCACGATATTGCGTCCCACAACATTGCGATAGGAGCCTGGGTTTTGGCATCAAGCTATCGTTATTTTCCGTTAGGGACGGTCTTTGTCTGTGTGGTTGATCCCGGCGTTGGCAGTACGCGAAACGCGATTGCTGTGCATGCAGGCACATGCTTTTTTGTTGGCCCCGACAACGGACTCTTTAGTTATATTTATGCCGAGCAGCCGACGCATGAGGCTGTTATCTTGAATAATCCTGCTTATCATTTGCCCCATATTAGCTCAACCTTTCATGGACGCGATATCTTTGCTCCTGTAGGCGCCTATCTGGCCAGTGGTGTTGCCTTGCGTGAGCTGGGTGAACAGGTAGAACCGACTATGCTACAACGCCTGGATGTGAGACCACCTGTGCGCAACGGTTCCCACATAGAGGCATATATTTTACATATTGATCACTTCGGGAACCTGATTACCAACATTCCGCTGAGGCTTGTCCCAGATGTATTTACCAGCTCACATGTGCAATTATCCTTCCCCACTATTGGTCGGGTCGTTGAGCAACGTCGGCGTTTCTTTGCCGAAGGAGGTGATCGGCAACCGTTCATCTATGCAGATAGCTCTGGTAATCTTGGGGTGGCAGTGCAGAATGGCAAGGCAGCACAAACGCTTGGGGTGAGCCTTAAAGATGCTGTGACACTTGATATCTTTGAGTCGTAGTGGTTGTCGCATTGACAATACAAGCGAGCAGGCTTAATAGTACGCTCACTTCTTCACATAGTCTTCACACATCCGTTCCATATTCCTCTTGACAGGTGTTCGTCTGTACGTTATGCTTGCATTACCAGCAATGTTTTAAGCTTGGCTAGACACGAAGATGTAGTTCGTAGGGAGGCCAAAGATAGTTCATTTTTTGGAGATCAGGGTGGCTCGTTGCGCTTCCTTGTGATGAGGCGGGTGAAGCGTGAAAGGGTAGATTGAAACATTGCCGAAGCATTTACATGATGTAACAGACAATTTTTATCGAGACACCCTCTGCAACGTAGGAATGGGCTGGTTCTTTCTCTCGATGTGTCGAGTTAAGAATCCAGCCCTTTTGGACTTATCCAACTGAACATCTGTATGTAACGAATGGAGCATGAAGCAGAGAACTTCATCTCTTCGTCATAAACTGGCCCGATTGTATAGTGCGTTTTTCCTGCTGTAAGATACCTGCATGGGAGCAGTTGCGTTTTCCAGTGAGCGTATCGAACGGTACATAAAAAAGAGAGGGTAAACCATATGGACCTGGTGAAACGGTTGGAAGAATATCGGGACCGTGAACGAGGACTTTCGTGGGAAGGTACCTTTGCTCAGTACTTTGAGCTTGCCTCGAAAAAGCCCGCTATAAGCCGACTTTCCCATGAGCGCATTTATCATATGATTATGGACGCCGGCACTGAAGCCACTCGCGCCGGTGACCTACATTATAAGTTCTTCAAGAAAGACATCTTTGGTATTGAGAAGCCGCTGCAACAGATTGTTGATTACTTCCACTCCGCGGCCCAACGCCTGGAAGTGCGTAAGCGTATTCTGCTCCTGATGGGACCTGTTGGTGGTGGTAAATCAACCATTGTGTACCTGATCAAACGCGGTTTAGAGGCATACAGCCGCACTGAGGAAGGTGCAATCTACGCTATCAAAAACTGCCCCATGCATGAAGAGCCTCTTCATCTGATTCCTCAGGACCTGCGTGCAGATGTTGAGAAAGAGTTCGATCTGTATATTGAAGGTGATCTCTGCCCCCACTGTCGCTACATGGTCGATAATCAGTACGCTGGTCGTATTGAGAATGTGCCGGTCAAGCGCCTTGCATTCAGTGAAAAATATCGCGTGGGAGTAGGAACATTTACTCCGTCTGATCCCAAAAGTCAAGATATAAGTGAGTTAGTCGGAGGTATAGATTTATCAACTATTGGTGAAGTTGGCGTGGAAAGCGATCCACGTGCCTATCGATTTGACGGTGAACTAAATATTGCAAATCGAGGCATTATGGAGTTTGTAGAAATGTTGAAGACGGATGAGAAATTTCTCTATGTGCTGCTTACACTCAGCCAGGAACAGAACATCAAGACCGGGCGTTTCAGCATGATCTATGCCGATGAGGTCGTGGTCAGCCATACCAATGAGCATGAGTATCAGGCGTTCGTTGGCAACAAGAAGTCTGAAGCTCTGCAAGATCGTATTATTCTGGTCAAAGTTCCATACAACCTGCGTGTCTCTGATGAGATTAAGATTTACGAAAAACTGCTCAAGCAGAGTGCGCTCAAAGATGTGCATATCGCTCCATATACGCTGCGTATCGCCAGCATTTTCGCCATACTGACACGTCTTGAACCATCCAAGAAGGCCGGTATGAGCCTGATGAAGAAGATGCGCCTCTATGATGGTGAGGATATTGAAGATTTCAAGCAGAAGGATGTGAAAGAGTTGCAAGAGGAAGCGGTGCGCGAAGGTATGGATGGTATCTCACCACGCTATGTCATCAACCGCCTTTCCAATGCACTCATCAAGCATAATGTTACCTGCATCAATCCAATCGATGCCCTGCGTGCTCTGCGCGATGGACTTGATCAGCATACTAGCATTACTCGTGAGGAGCGGGAACGCTACCTGAACTTCATTCATGAAGCGCGTAGGGAATATGACGACATGGCGCGGAAAGAGGTACAGCGAGCTTTTGTCTACTCTTATGAGGAGTCAGCACGCACATTGCTTAACAATTACCTCGATAATATCGAAGCGTATAGCAACAAGAGTAAGCTGCACGATCCCATCACCGATGAGGAAGTGGAGCCCGATGAGCAGTTGATGCGCTCGATTGAGGAGCAGATCGGCGTTTCTGAGAATGCCAAACGCTCGTTCCGCGAAGAAATTCTCATTCGTATCTCCTCACTGGCCCGCAAAGGCTTAACCTTTGACTATACCAGTCATGAGCGGCTCAAAGAGGCCATTGAGAAGAAGCTGTTTGCCGACTTGCGCGACGTGGTGAAGATTACGACTTCCGCCCGTACACCTGATAAGGAGCAACTACGTAAGATCAATGAAGTCGTCAACCGTCTCATGACTGAACACGGCTACTGCCACGTATGTGCGAACGAAATCCTGCGCTATACCGGCAGTTTGCTCAACCGTTAATAGCTCTCTACGTGTAGGGGTGCGAAGGCTTGTGCCCACCTGGACACGCATCAGTGTGAGGTCGGTATGAGCAATTGCGCCCCTACATTGCGATAAAGAAGGAGTTGCTCTATGTCTGTCTCTCAGCATGATTGGTCGTTGCACCGCAAAGGGCAGATTGACCAGGAGCGTCACAAAGAGAAGATTCGCGAGGCGATCAAGAAAAATTTAGGTGAAATCGTCAGTGAAGAGAGCATCATCCTCTCCGATGGCGTCAAGCGGGTACGTATACCCATTCGCTCTCTCGACGAATACCGTTTCCGTTACGATCCCGGCAAGCAGCAGCACGCTGGTCAGGGGAACGGCAAAAGTAAAGTTGGCGATGTCGTTGCTCAGGAACCTCGCCCCGGCAAAGGCAAAAAAGGCGAAGCTGGCAAAGACCCTGGTCAGGACTACTACGAAGCCGAAATTTCTATGGAAGAGCTGGCCGCCATGATCTTTGAAGATTTTGGCTTGCCCAACTTGGAACAAAAACGCCAGCAGGAACTTCAGACCGAAGCTGTGCGCTTCACTGATGTCCGCAAAAAGGGCCCCATGACCAATCTGGACAAGAAACGCACCATCATGGAGAATATGAAGCGCAACGCCGCCAAGGGCGAAGCCAAGTTCCAGGATATTAAGTCCGAAGATTTGCGCTTCAAGGTGTGGGAACCGACGATTCGTTATCAGTCAAATGCGGTAGTTATGGCAATGATGGACGTAAGCGGCTCAATGGGAGAATTCGAGAAATACATCGCTCGCAGCTTCTACTTCTGGATGGTCCGTTTCCTCCGCACCAAGTACAACAACGTGCAGATCGTCTTCATCAGCCACCATACTGAGGCAAAGGAAGTCACCGAGGAGGAGTTTTTCCATAAGGGTGAGAGTGGTGGTACACAGGTTTCATCGGCTTATGAACTGGCTTTGCAGATTATCAAAGAACGCTACAATCCCGACGATTGGAATATCTATCCCTTCCACTTCTCTGATGGTGATAATCTGCCGTGGGATAACGATCGCTGCGTGCAGTTGGTTAATAGGCTGATGGAACTGTGCAACATCTTTGGATACGGTGAAATCCGCGAGGGACACTATCGTTCACCCAGCACCTTGATGGGAGCTTACAACAAGATCAGCGATAAGAAGTTCATCGCTGTGACCATCTCTGACAAAAAAGAGGTCTATCCCGCGCTGCGAAAATTCTTTGCTCAGCGTGACCCCATCCCTACACGCTAGTGGAGGGATACCTCTCGCTGGTGTTCTGAGCGTACTTGTTCCCTGGATAGAGGACCTGTACACGGTATTCCTATGAAGGAGCTTCTAATGGCCGAGAGTGATATCGAACGCTTACGCGATGCAATAGATAGTGCCTGGGAAGAGGCCCTCAAGTTCGGACTTGATCCCTTCCCCACACACTTTGAACTGGTACCCGCTACCATTATGTACGAGTTTGCCTCGTATGGTATACCTGGGCGTTTTAGCCACTGGACGCATGGAAAAGCCTACTACCGGCAAAAGATGCAGTATGACTTCGGACTGAGCAAAATCTACGAGATGGTGATCAACACTAATCCGAGCTATGCCTTCCTGATGGAGATGAACGATCTGCTGCAAAACACCTTTGTAGCTGCCCATGTTTTCGGCCATACCGACTTTTTCAAGAACAACGCCTACTTCCAAAATACTTCACGGCGCATGATGGATAAGGTGAGCATTCACGCCGAACGCATTACCAAATACGAGTTCGATCACGGTAAAGCCGAAGTTGAGCATTTCCTCGACTCGGCCCTCTCTATTCAAGAGCACGTAGACTATAATCTGCTGCTGCGAGATGATGATACGGGCAAAAAAGAGGAAAAGAAGCCCGTAGAGGTTACCAGTGAATATGATGACCTCTGGGGCTTGGAGAAAAAAGCTCAGAAAGCCGCCGAAGAACGCGATAGAAAGCCAGGTAAGCCGCCTAAGTTCCCGGAGAAACCAGAGAAAGACATTCTGCTTTTCATCATGCGCCACGCCCCTCACCTGCAACCGTGGCACCGCGATATTATCGAGATTGTCCGTTCAGAAATGCTGTACTTTGTGCCGCAAATGCAAACTAAGGTCATGAATGAGGGCTGGGCCAGTATTGCTCACTCACGTATCATGCGTGAATTAGGCGATAAAGGCGTTATCACCGACTCGGAGACGGTAGAGTTTGCCCAATTGCACTCAGGTGTCCTTTCCCCGTCACGTACCTCGCTTAATCCGTATTACCTGGGTTTCAAGATGTATGAAGATATTGAGCGGAGATGGGATAACCCGACCGAGGAGGAACAGGAGAGGCTAGGACGCAAGCCAGGAGTGGGACGCCAGAAGATTTTTGAGGTGCGCGAACTCGAGAACGACGTCTCCTTCCTGCGTAATTACCTGACCGAAGATTTGATAAAGGACCTGGATCTCTACCTCTATAAAAAAGAGGGCGATGAGTGGGTTATTGTGGAGAAGAACTGGGAGAAGGTTCGCGACGGTATTGTTGCCAGTATGACCAACTTTGGCTATCCCTACCTCGTAGTAGAGAATGGCGACTATCGCGGCAACCGTGAACTCTACATCAAGCACATGTATGAAGGCCAGGAGCTGGACATGAATTATGCTGAGAAGACTCTCCAGCATGTTTACACGCTCTGGGGGCGTCCTGTCCATCTGGAGACAATATATGAAGGCAAGCGTGTCTTGCTGACCTATGATGGGGAGCGGAGCAGTAAGAGTTCGCTAGAAAAATAGCAGAGATGTAAAGAAGGCTTGCCCATCGGCAAGCCTCTTTTCATCTCCGCTATTTTTCTCAGCTCCAAAACAATTGACTGTTTCTTTCTTGCCATAGAAATGCTTTCTTCCAAACAACAGACTGTTCGCCGCAAAGAGGCGAGTTGCGCGTCAGCGCATGCTCGCGAACCTTGACAGCAGTAATCTAAGCAGGTATAATCAGTTACAGGTAGACGAACATGCTATGGCAGTATTCCTACCATGTTCATACCCAAGCATCGCACACATCTTACGGCGATGAGGCTCGCCTAACGCCTTGTGCTAATAGCCTCTACCACCAAAGAGCAGGAACAGTCTGGCTGGTAGAGGTCTTTTTGCGTCCTGTTGGCACCAATTGTTGATCGAGAGGTTCCCCCTCTTACACTGGGGCATCTCTGCAAACCACTACCTGCCAAGTCTGCTCATGCGTAGCGACCTGTTTTGTTGTAGCGGTTTTTCTCAAGGAGAGCTCGACATGGTGCAAATAGCTATCCTCCAAGGGCTGCAGATAGCGACTGTCCTCTGCTGCGCTCCGCTCCTTCGTGGAATCATCAACCGGCTCAAGGCTATCGTGCAATCCAAGCGTGGGCCGAGCATCTGGCAACCCTACCGTGATCTATGGAAGCTGCTGCATAAGGGGAGCGTGGTTTCGGAACATGCCTCCTGGGTCTACCACG